>SXGQ01817719.1_pt1 | contig 30702 bp, 22 predicted proteins | sample 3178371 | NCBI WGS metagenome assembly SXGQ01 (sample SAMN11356859, study PRJNA531348) | freshwater metagenome | isolation source: freshwater sample F1-20 | place: China: Fuxian Lake, Yuxi | collected 2017-12-25
AACACTCGGCTGCAGGTCGAACATACAGTCACCGAAGAAATCACCGGACTCGACCTAGTGGAATTGCAGTTGCGCATCGCGGCTGGAGAGCCGTTGGGAATCGAGCAGCAGGATATCCGCTATTCGGGACACGCCATCCAAGTGCGCGTGTGCAGCGAAGATCCACAAGCAGGTTTCCTGCCACAAGGGGGTCGCATGCATGCCTGGCAGCCGCCTGCAGGAATCCGCGTCGAGCATGCTTTGCAAAGTGGTGCATTGATTGCACCGAACTACGACTCGATGATTGCCAAGCTCATCGTCAAGGGCCGGCATCGCGACGACGCGAGGCGTCGGCTGATCATGGCCCTCGAAGATCTGGTCGCGCTCGGTCCCGCCACCAACCAGACATTTCTAGCCCACTGTCTGCGTCACCCGGTGTTCGCTGCGGGTGATGCGACCACGGCTTTCATCGACGAGGCGATTGAGGAGCTGACTGTGCTGCCTGCAGCGCAACGCCAACGCGCCGCAATCGTTGCAGCCGTGTTGCTACATAGCGCGGGCGAGCGGCGCGCTGGGGTGGTGGCTACGACGGGTGGACTGCTGCCCCGTCATCCGACCCGCTGGGAGTTCACGCTCGACGGTACGGCGTTGACGGCAACCCTGTATGCCATCGCGCCGCAAACCGCTGAAGTGCGCATCGACGAACGGTCGCAGCAGGTAACCGTGCGAAACCTCGGGGCCGGTGAGGCGCGACTCGACCTTGACGGTCATTGTTTCGATGTACCGCATGTATTCGCCGACGGTGAACTATTGTTCCGCCTGTCCGGTCAGGTGCATCGTGTCCGCGACCGCAGCCACGAAGCGTCGATGCGTCAGCAAACCGCGCTCGATGGACGCGTTCGTGCCTCCATGGCCGGTCGTGTCGTGGCGGTGCACGCGGCGGCCGGCGAATCCGTCACCCGCGGGCAAGCGATCGTCACCATCGAGGCGATGAAGATCGAGCACACGCATCTGGCCCCGATCGATGGGACGCTCGCAGCCGTCATGGTCGAAACACACCAGCAGGTGACGCTGCGTCAGGTACTGGCCGAACTCGCGCCGCGGGTATCCTCATGAACACCGCAGCCGACGAGCCGAGAAATCTCTGCGCCCTGTGCGACGACTTGCGCGCCGAGTGTCAGGAGCTCGACGACTTGCTCGGGACGCCAGTGGCCGGATCGATCTGGAACCTGGGTACACGCTTCCACGGTTGGAGCGTGTGGGACGAAATCGCCCACCTGCATCTGTTCGACGAGCTGGCCGTGCTGGCGCTCGCCGATCGCGATAGCTTCATGACGGAGCGCCGTTTGATCGAGGCGCAACTGGCCGAGGGGGCGCAGATCAGCGGCATCGCACGCGAGCGCTTCGCGAACCTGCCGGGTACAGCCATCACGCCCCGCTGGCGCGCAGGCTGGCAGACCCTGGCCGATACGTTGGCGGAGCTGGATCCGAAGGCCCGCCTGCCATGGTTCGGCCCGGACATGAGTGCTCGCTCCTTTGCGACGGCACGCATGATGGAGACTTGGGCGCACGGCCAGGACGTTTGGGATGCACTCGATCGACAACGCCCACCGAATCGACGGCTTGCGCATATCGCGCAACTCGGCGTGTTGACCTTCGGTTGGTCGTTCGCGAATCGCGGTCGCCGTCCATCGGGATCGATGCCGCAGGTTCACCTCGTCGGCCCGCAAGGTGAGGCCTGGCACTGGGGTGACGCCGCCAGCGCCGAACGCATCAGCGGCCCGGCCCTCGACTTCTGTCTGGTCGTCACGCAGCGTCGGCACGTCCTCGACACCCACCTTGAGGTATACGGCGACACCGCTCGGGAGTGGATGCTCATCGCACAATGCTTCGCAGGGCCCGCAGCATCCCCACCTGCTCCGGGGTCTTTTCCGCGGTGAACGACATCCGCCGCGCGCTCGATGACTCGCTGCGCGAGCGAATCGAGGAGCGGCTGCGCCCAATCCGTGAACCGCTTGCGGAGCAATCACCATCGGAGTGGAGTTTCAACAACCTGCACCTTTTCCGCCGGGCGCGTGACTGGCGCTACGCGGAGTCGCCGATCCCGCACCTGCGCGGGCGGGGTTATGACGGCAGCGTGCAGTTGATCGTTCTCCATGAACTCGAGCGCATCGAGCTCGCGACGTTGGGCGAACTGCAGGGCGAAACCGGCTGGTTTTGCCCCGTGCCGGAATCGTGGCTGCAACGCCTCGACCCAGCCGCCTTCGTCTGGCGGGCCGAGCGTGACGATGCCGATTACCTCTACGCGGCCGCGGCATTCCATGACTACACCGGAGTGGGACTGGGCAGCAAACGTATGGCGGTAGACCGCCTGCATGCCCGGCATCAGCTACAGGTTCGACATATGGGTGCCTCGAGCTGGAGCGCCGCGATGGAGATCCTCGAAGGCTGGTGTCGAGACAAAAACATCACGACAGCGGGCGCCGATGTGCTCGAATGTCGTGAGGCGCTTTCGCTGTTGGAGGCAGGGGGCGCGTCGGCAACTTTGTTTGGTTATCTGCACCTCGCGGACGATCTGCCAGCCGGGTTCGTACTCTGCGAGGAACTCAATCCCGGCGTCATCGTCGTCAGGTTTGCTAAAGGTTTACGGCGATTCGACGGTATTTTTCCGCATATGTATCAGCATCTCGCGCGACGAACCGACCGTCTCGTACAGTGGATCAACTTCGAACAAGATCTCGGTCGACCCAACTTTCGCCGCTCGAAACTGTCGTTCCAACCCGTGCGGTTGCTGCCCAAGTATCGGGTGCGCGTACGCGTGTAACGCTATCGAGCAAACCTGACGGTAGCCTCGAATGCCGAAACTCCGACTCCGCCGTCTTATCCTACTGTTGCTCGCGCTGTGGGTTTCCACTGTCACGCAGCAACTCACGGCCGACGAAGCCCCTGTGTCACGCCTCATCAGGACAGACGACATTGATACATACGTGCTTGACTATGCCCCAGGCATGCCGGGCACACCGATGCTGTTGCTACACGGCGCCTTCGGCTCGACGCGACTCTGGGAGGGTGTAGCGAAACACTTGTCCGTCTGTCGTCGAGTCATCGTACCCGACATGCGCGGCCGTGGTCGCACGGCACTCGGTGACAAGACGCTCGCACCTGAGCAACTCTCACGCGACATGAGGGCGCTGCTCGACGCCCTGCGGGTCGACGTTGTCCACGTCACCGGTCACAGCGCCGGCTCCATCGTCTTACTCCAGATGCTGCAGCAGTATCCGGAGCGCATTCTCACGGCGACCCTCGTCGGTTCTCCGGCGATGGTGATTGGGGAGACCTCGGGGCCCATGGCGACTCTCAGCACTGACCTGCAGCGTCTGGCCGATGGTGAAGAGGCCATCGATCCCTCGCTCAATGAATTCCGTGAGCAGTGGAAGCGCACGACGCCCGAGCCGACTCGCTTCCTCGATCTGGCATCTCGGTTAGCGGCACGGCAATCTTTCGAAATTGACCCAGCCGACTCGGCCGACCGGCGTCCAGTGATGGTGATTCGCGCCGGCAAAGATGCGTTGATTCCTCTGGATGGATTCACCCGTCTTGCCGAGCGCATACGAGCGGATCGTATTGAGGATTTTCCGGATGGCACGCATCAGCTACCGCGACAATATGCCGTGCGTCTCGCTACTCTGATCGAGGATTTCGTTCGACAGTCGAGCGTGCCGCGCGACTCAACCGGTCTGGGCCTGCCGTCTCTGCCAGCGCAGTGCAGGCAGCACGCACAGTAGCGCAAGCCCGAGCGAAATCGCGCAGGCGATCAGGACTCGATGGTAATCATTCGACTCGCCGAGCAGCCGCGCCGCCATGGCAGGCCCGATGGCGACGCCGCACATCTGTGCGACCGTCGCATACACCACGAGCCTGCCGCGCGAATCGAAACTGGAAATCGCCGACAGCAAGTAGGGATGGGTGTGATTCCAGAAAAATGCAAAAGCAAATGCACTGACCGTGAAGGCCATGACGCTGACTGATCCGCCGAGCAGCAGCAGCGCGCCGACCGTCGCCAGCAGACCAATTGAGATCGGCCACACCCTACCGAATCGATCACCGGACACCACGACCAGCAATCCCCCGAGGATGCCGAACAATTGCGAGGTCGCCAGTGACGCGGAGATCGAGGCTTCCGGCACACCGCCCGCGGCGGCGATCAGCGAAAAATACGCCCATGCGCCCATCATGCCGATGAAGTAGAAACCGAGTGTCAACACGGTGATCGGCTGCAGCGATGTTGGCAGCACGACATAGGCCCGCGTCGCAGTAACGTCGGTGCGTTCATCATTACCTTCCGAACCCGCCGGTACGGCAGTGGTGAAGGCGAGACCCAGCAGCGCGAACGAGGCGTAGAACAGCAGTCCGCCCGCCAGACCGAATTGCCCGAACAACCACGGCAAGATACTGAACGCCACCGCCCCGTAGGTCAGCAGCGTGGTCAGCAGCCAACCGAAGTTGCGCTCGCGCTTCGCCGTCAGCCCTACCATCGCATAGGCAATCGGCACCACCATCCCTGGCGCCATGCCGCAGACGAAACGCACCGCCACGAGCGAGGAGAAGTCACTCACCCAGACGGTGAGTACATTACCCGCAACAAGAATGCCCAAGGCCGCTCTTACCAGCGTGCGCCACGCGATACGATGTACGACGAACAGCAGGGCGATAGCCGCGATAGCCTTGCCAAGACTTTCCGCGGCCTGCACATAGCCAGCCTGCGCCGGTGTTAGTTGCGCCCATTTCACCAGCGCTTCGACAAACACCGGTGCGGTGATGAAGGCCTGCGGTGCACTCAGGTGGATGACGAGCGCTGCGATCAGAAATCGCAGCGTGTCGGGTCCACTCCGACTCTGCACCGCGGCGTTCACGGCAAAGGCCTAACCTTCGGTGCGCGCCCGGGTGGATAGAGGGAAGGAATGCGCAATCCACCGAAGAGCTCGTAGGCAGTCAACTCGTTCGGATCTTCGACGATAACCTCGAAAAGCACTTCCTTGCTGGCGTGATTGTACTCGCGAATGCGCCCGTAGCTCGGCACTTCGCTCAGATATTTTTGCGCTGCGTATTCGTCCACGCTCAAGCCCATCTCACGATCCGCGCAGATTGCATCGATGATGAGCACGTTGCCGGTCTTCGGCAATCGTCGTGCATCGCTCATTGCCCAGGAGAAACAGGCATCCGGCACCGGTCCATCATGCGACGACCAGACCTGACGTACGGTCATGGTCTTCTCGTCCACCTTGTACTCGACGCCGCGGCTGAACGACTTGTCGGGTGCCATCCACGGCTCCGGCGGGCGCGCCCGCAGGAAGCCGTTGTCGTACACCACGATGGTGCCAGCGGCGGAGATGTGCGGATTATGCTGATGCGAGGGCCACAGGAAGGGCTCGCCCACCGGGCGCAACACTTTGCTCTCGAGTTTTCCCCAGCCGCCCGGCCGGCCGAGAATCCACTTGACGTTGCCGCTCTTGCGATCGATCTTGAGGATTGCCTCCTGGTGCCGGAAGGACACCAGTACCGAGTCGTCCGACGGGTCGTAGGTCACGCCGTTACCGTGAGTCCAGTCGGCGTGATCCGGAAATCCACGCGTCGGCCAGTACGCGTTGGTCGCCTCGTAGCCAATGCGAAACGGATCAAGGTAATCCCATGCGCTCCAGCGCCACAGCACCTTGCCGCTCTTGCGGTCGATCTCGACAATGTCGTCGCCCATCACCATGCGATCACGACGCTTGGTGAGATCGAACGCATCATCGTAGTAACCCTCGACCATGCGTGCGTTGGCAGTCAGCGCGAGAAAGTTGCCATTTGGCATTTCGTGCGGCTGATGGTGCAGCGTTTCGACGTCGATCCCCACGCCGGTGCTGGAGGAGATCTCCGGGTTACGCGCGGCATACCACTGGTTCACCAGGTTGCCGAGCAAATCCACCTCGAGAGTCCGGTTGTCAGCACGATGGAAGAGAATGTTGCCGTCTTCAAATTGATCTACGCCTGCGATGCGAGAGTCAGACTCGTAACGCCAGACGATGCGCCCATGGTCGTCAAGGATGACCAGTGCGCCCCACTGGCGCGTGTGATTGAACTGTCCTGCACTTCTATACGGCGGTCGAATCGGCACGGCGCGCCGCAGCACGAACAGGGTGTAGCCGGGTTCAGTCCGCTGTGGTGAGGTCTTGGTCACCCGGATTCGCGGATTATCACCGGTGGCGCTAACCATCGGTTGCGGCACGAACACGAGCTTGTTCGGAAAGCGCGCGGTCTCACCGGCTGCGTTGCGCACCGACACGTACACTTCGTGCCGCACGTCTGCTTCGAGGCCGATCAACGGGATTCCCTTGCTCGGATCCCACGATGAATCGAATTCCATCTCCCAGCGCCGTGAGCGATCGTTGATGCTGACGATGGTGGTCACCGGCTGATCGACGCTGAAACGCAGCATGCCGACCATCGGTGCTCGCAAGTTGGCGCTCGGACTGAGCGTCGGGCGTTTGGTGAAAGTCGGCGCAGCTGCCTCCAGCGGCGCAGCCCAAGCCAGTAGCGACATCGAGACGATCACTGAGGCGATTCCGACACGCCAATTCGATGCTTTCATCAAACGATCCTCATATTTCATTGTTTCCGCGATCCGTCGATGTCCCGCGAGGTCCCACCGTTACACGGCGCGTAACGCGGCATCGATGCGCCGGAGCGCGTCGTCCAGCTCCGACTCGCTGAGCACCGTCGAGACGAAATATCGGTCACCACGACCGGGATAAAGCCCTTCGCGTATCAGCAACTGACGGAAGCGCCGGGCTTTCGGTAAATCGGCGTGCGTAGCAAGTTGCTGCGGTGAGTGGGCGATGGTCAGATCCGTGAAGTGCACGCAAAACACGCCTCGCACACCCTGCACGAGTACCGCATGCCCATGCCGACGCGCACGCTCGCGGATACCCTCCATCAAGGCCGACTGCCTGGTGTCGATGCGTCGGAATGCCGCGCCGTCGTCACGCTCGAGCATGGTCAGGGTAGCCAGCGCTGCGGCCATGCTGCCAGGCGCTGCATTGAACGTGCCGGCGTTGACGACGCGATTGGTGCGCAGCAAGTCGAGCACCTCGTGGCGTCCCGCTACTGCCGCAAGAGCCATGCCACCAGCCAGAGCTTTGCCAAATGTCGACAGGTCGGGAGTGACGCCGAAGTGCTGCTGCGCGCCACCGAGCCCCATACGAAATCCGGTAATCACCTCATCAATGCACAGCAATACCCCATGTTGCGTGCACAACTCCCGGACTCGTTCGAGATACCCGGGGCGGGGTAAACAGCAACCGCCGTTGGTCATCGCCGCTTCCATGATCACGAGGGCGATTTCGTGGCCATGCCGATCAAGCAGGCTCTCGAGACGTTCGATGTCATTCCACGGAATCTTGAATGACTCATCGAATGCCGACGGGGAGCGCCCCTCGGTGTGCATCGGGTCGTCCGGACTCTCGATGGCGTGGGGTGCCGCCTGCGTGTCGGGATTGCTGCGGCCGCCGAGCACGTTGTCGATCCAGCCGTGGTAGTTGCCATCGAAACGTACAAAGTAGGTTCGACCGGTGAACGCCCGCGCCAGTCGAATGACCAGCTGGACAGCCTCCGAACCACTAGTGAGGAAACGCACCTGCTCGGCGCAGGGCACGTGCTCGACGATTTTCTCGGCGAGGTAGACCTCATTGGGCGTCTGCAGCATGCCCGCCGCAACGTTGAAGATCTGGTCGAGCTGCGTATGTACCGCTGCAAGGTACTCGCGATTACCGTGACCCCAGATGTTGGGTCCCATGCCCAGTGCGAAATCGAGCAGCTCGCGCCCGTCGACGTCCCACATGCGCTGGCCCTCGCCACGCGTCACAAAGACGGGTGGCTCCTCAGCGGCACGTAGATTGCTTTGCCGGCCGGGCATCACACGCCTGGCCCGTTCGGCGAGGGCCTGGGTTTTAGGACCCAGTACCCATTCGTTTGTTTGCGACATGGTTCTCACCCCAGGCCCTTGGCCCTCCGGAAGGTTAGGGTCTGCATCGTCGAACGGTGCACCCAACACGGTAAAACTTTTCCGTTTTCAGGCAAAGCAGCAGAACGCAACCGAACCCTACGCGCCGTCCACGTTCGGCCACTGATATCCTGCCGATATGTCACGCGTGCGTCTCGAACACGTCGGGTTAACAGTCAGCAATCTCGACCAGATGGTTGCCTTCTTCACCGAATTGCTGGGGTTTTCGGTCAAGGCGCGCCTGCAGCCCTTCGACCCGATGGCTGTGGCCGGCATCACCGGCGTCGAGGGAGCCAGTGCGCGGGAGGTCGCTTACCTCACCCGCGGCGAATTGACCTTCGAACTGCTCGAGTATCGCGAACCGCCCGCGCAACGCTCGTCATTGCGGCCCTGCGATCCGGGCTATATGCACTGGCTGGTGGAAGTAGATGATCTGACCGTCACCGCAGCGCGTGCGGCACAGTACGGCTTCGTAGCCATCAGCACACCGTACCGGATCATGCTCGGTCCGAACGCAGGCAAACACGGCACGTACCTGCGCCACCCGGATGGCTTTTCGCTCGAAGTCATCGGTTCAGCCGTCTGAGGCGGCGGAACCCTCGAGCGCCCAAGGGGCGGTTTTGCCCTCGGCAGCCAGCGCATCGGCGTACAACCGACGAAACGGAAAACTCTGCCGATCGGCGCGAATCACGAACGGATTAGGCAGGCCGCCGGGCCCCTGCGCCTCGGGCACGAGCTCCCCGAGAATCTTCGAGTCTTCGGCTGTAAGCGCCGGCATATAGCGCTTGAACAGCCAGTCGGCGACCGGATTCAAAGAATGGTTGCGCGCCACACCGCCGAAGAGATACGTGTGATCGGCATCTGACGGAGTAAAGAACGCAAACGTGTGGTCGCGTGGTCCGCTGGCGTCCGTCGTAGTAATGCAGACCAGCCCTGACAGCCGATAGCTGTACGCTTTATGCGTAGGCTTCAGATTCTCCATGGCGAAACGCCCGAGCAGATCCATCACGCTGCTGCCCGTGGCGACATCGGCGACGGCCGGCGACTCGGCCACCACCGACGCCATCTCCGCAACTCCGCCGTAGCCACGCCGATCCGTGTCCGTCGTGATCTTGAACGGTGCCACGCGCTCACTCGCACCGGGAACGGTGGCTTGATGTACGAAGGCCAGATGCGCATCGTCCAGCGCGTTTTCCATCGCGTTGAGATAACTTCCTGCCGACAAACTGCCACTCGGCAGGCAGGTCAGCCGCCACGGCGCACCGTAGCTAAGAAACTCCGGCAATTCGGGCTCACAGGTCGGCGCGTCGTTCGGCTCGGGCCATATCCATACGAAGCCCGCCTTCTCGATGACCGCATACGAGGCAACCCGCAGCGCCCGCGGGATCGGTGCTTCAGCATCCTGGGATGGGATGCGCGTGCATACGCCACTACCGTTGAAGCGCAGTCCATGGAACGGGCACTCGACACTATCACCCACGACACGGCCGCGAGCGAGATCCGCGCCTCGGTGCGGGCAGGTCGCTGCCACCGCTTGCGCACGCCCGTCCGGGTCGCGAAAGAACGCGATACGACGGCCACAGATCATGCGCCCCAGAGGTTTGTCACCGAGTTCGGAAGACATGGCGCCGACGTACCAGTTCCGAGTAACAAAGTAGGAACTCGCTTCAACACTGTCTGCTCGCATGATGCTGCGCAACCTCTACGTCGTAACTAGGCGATGATCGACAAGCCACCGTCCACCGGCAGCGCGATACCCGTCAAATAGGAAGCTTCATCGGAGCACAGCCATACGGCCGTACGTGCCACCTCGGTAGGATCGGCGCCGCGACGTAACGGCGCACGCGCGATGCGCACGGCGGACGGTGAGTCCGGGTTGGTGCCGATCTGGCTGGTCATATCGGTCATCACGATTCCAGGGCAGACGGCATTCACGCGTATACCGTGTGGACCGTAGTAACTGGCGGCTGCGCTGCTCAGGCCGACCACACCGTGTTTGGCCGCGCCGTAGGCTGGGTTGAGGGTGGCCGCACGCAGTCCAGTGATCGACGAATTATTCACGATGGCGCCACCCGCGCCCGCGAGCATCGCGGTGATCTCGTGCTTCATGCACAGCCACACGCTCTTCAGGTTGACATCGAGCACACGATCCCAGTCCGCCTCATCGAGTTCATGCAGCGCCGTGCCGAGCGGACCCAGAATGCCTGCGTTGTTGAAAGCGAAATCGAGCCGCCCCCACTCATTGATCGTGCGCTCGACCATGCGCCGCACGTCGGCCTCCTGCGTCACGTCGGCACGAATGGCGATCGCCCGCCCGCCTGCCGAGCGGATCTCGTCCGCCAGTTGTTCGGCCGGTGCGATGGCAAGATCGATTACCGCGACCGCGGCACCACGACGGGCGAATTCGAGCACAGCGGCCCTTCCGATACCGTTGGCACCACCTGTCACCAATGCTGCCCGACCCTGCATCGTTTCAGACTACATCCCTACCGTTGGATCGTCGATCGCCGACATGTGGCCAAGACCCCCGCCTGTCGGATTTCGCAAGTGTTTAGTCGGGATTCACTGAGCCTGGGCGGCGCAAGTTCATCGCCGCCATTGGTAGTCTGGCCGCAATCGGCGTTTGGTATCGACCGAGTCGGGCTGAGGGTCAGGCGTGGATGCCGCCGGCGATCCATCGGCCGCGCGTCATCGAAATCGCCTGGCTCGTACCCCGCGACCGACATTATGATCAACAGACCCGCCGAACAGTTCCGCGATGATGAACGGTCGCTGCTGTTCGAGACGGAACCGCTCACAAAAGATCCGGAAATCGCGCCTGTTGAGCGCTCCTGGCTGATGCGCTTTGGCGCGGTGAATCTCTCGCATGTTGCTGAGCACACCGTCGTCTTGTCTATAGAGCCCGGCGCCCCGCGCAACGCAGGACTGACACCGAACTACGCTTCGCGGCGCCTGCACAAGGGTTCACGTATTCACATCTCGCTCTCGCGGAGGCAATGGCCGTCAGTTGCCATCGCGCCGGACGCGGTGTCTCCAGCGGGCCTCGTGGATACGCTCGCCGTCGTGCCAGGCCTCGATGCTCTCCTCGATGATGAAGTGCGTCGGTGTCGAGGTCATGGTGGTGGCGACCTTGGCCGCAGCCTTCCAGCCGTCGCGCTCGGAAACGTTCTCCGAGGTGAACGCGATGCGGTAGGAGTTCACGTCGCCCTCGGCGATCGTCGCCTCGACCGCTAACCCGCTGCCCCGGCGCATGGCGATGGCCTCGATCGGGCGCAGTTCGACCGGAAAGGTCGCGCCGAAGGACGCGCGGCGCGACGCCGTGGGTCCCTCATACGACACCATGCGCATCGCGGGATCCACCGGTGCGGGCTTCTTGCCGCTCGTGTCGGGCAGGACCTTGACCGGCATCGGCAGCTCGCGCTTGCGCGCGGCCCGCACCGGGATATCGACCGAGGTGGCACCCGCCACCATCTGCAGCGTCACCGCCTCCGGCGCGGGCCATACGATCGGCCACTGGCTCTGCGAGACCGATAGCCGCAGCCGCGAGCCCTTCTTCACCCGGCGCGAGGTGAAGTTCAGCAGGATGTCCTGCGCCTGTTCCGCGCCGGCGACCAGCGGCGTCCACGCCGTGTGGTCAGCGTTGTGCGCGAGGTTACGCACGCCGTAGCTCAGCAGCCATGAACGGCCGTCCGGCGCGACCTCGTTGAGGCGCACCGCGACTTTGGCGATCGGCTTGTCCGCGACGAACACGAGGCGCAGCGTCGGCCGCCCGACGATGTCGATGTCGGCGGTCAACGGCTCGCTGTCGAACACCAACGACAGCTTGTCGTCGTCCGACTGCTCGGTCGGCGCCATCGACGACATGTCCGTCGGCGACAGGATGGGGATGCAGCCGCCGATCGTCAGCGCCGCGGGCACGGCGACCCGCGCAGGCGGCGGCGCCGCATCCTGCAGCGTCTTGCCGGAGGTCAGGTGCAGGCGGCGCGCCGTGATCGAGGGCGAGGGCCAGCGCTTCTCGGCGACCCAGCGCCCCGGAATATCAGCGGGATAACTCTGCGCGACGGTGGCATCGGCAATGAAGCTGCGCAACATGGGCTCGTCCATGATCCCGTTGTCGTTGCTATTCAACCAGTAATCCCACCACCGGGTCTCCTCCACGGCCCAGTCGAGCCGCGGGCCGGGATCACCGTCCTGCGGCCAGTCGTGGCCCCAAGACCCCACGATGCCCTTGCGCGGACAGGAGAGGCGCTCGAGCGTACGCGGTACGGTATTGATGTAGGAATCTTCGAGACCACCGATCACGTACACCGCGCATTTAATCTTGGAATAGTCGGTCGTGATGCGGTCGCGCCAATACTGGTCGACGAGCTGGTGACGCATCCACTCCGACACCACCGGGCCTTGTGCTCGTAGCCGCACGAGCCACATCTCGCGCCAGGATTCGCCCACCAATTCAGGATCCGGCGGGTCGATCATGATCTGCTTCCACATCGTGCCCCACACCACTTTTTCGTTGATCACACAGCCGCCCAGCGTGTGCACGTCATCGGTGTAGCCGTTCTCCGTACCCATCGCCGCCGCGATGGCTTTCAGTTCCGGTATGCCTTTGGCAGCCGCCTGAAACGAGGTGATCGAGCCGTAGGAAATACCGCGCATGCCGACCTTGCCGTTGCACCACGGTTGACGCGCAATCCAGCGAATGATCGGCTCTGCATCGGCCTGCTCGGGTAGGTCATATTCATTAAAAATGAGCCCGCCGGACTCGCCGGTACCGCGCACGTCTACACGTACGAATGCAAAGCCTCGCGTCACCAGCCACGAGGCCGTCTTGTCGTCGACGCGGCGATATCCTTTGCGCTTGCTGTAAGGCAGGTATTCGAGGACCGCGCCCACGGGCCTTCCGGGAGCCCCTTCGGGCAGGAAAATGCGAGCCGCGAGCCGGATGCCATCCGGCATGGGAATCCATTCGTTTTCGATGGTCTTGATCTTGTGGACGGGGAGTGGCGACCACACCCGCGTCGACGACCACGCAGGTTTATGCCATCCCGCAAGTGCTGCGGCGGCGGCGGCCGAACCGATGAAGTCACGTCGTGAGTGTGTCATGCAGCCCCCGGTCAACCGATAAGATCACCAGTCACGCTACGAAACACTTGAGGAAACTTCAAGTCCGAACGATTTGAATCATGAAATAACTATTTAGTTCAATAGTTGAACTTGCCTCTAGTTATGGATGCGCTTAGATTTGAAGGATCCGTCGCTCCCGCGGCGTCGTCTGGACTGAGGCTTGCTCGAGCGCATACCAAGCATCGACCGTCGCAGCAGATCCGCCGAGCTTCGGCGTATCGGCTTGTTCCGCTCGCTCATCGGCGGAATGGACCGAAAGCTGCCGACGGTATTTGCCAATCTGCTCCAGCATCCAGATGCAAAACTCATCGCTCGCTCAGGCGATCAGCTCTCGATAGCGGTCAGCCTCGAAGTCTCACGCGCGGCGGGTCACGGCCGCTGGGATTTTTATCGATTCGGTACCGACACCTTCCTGGTAGCAGGTGATTCGCTGTTCGATCAGCCCTGCCTCGAGCAGGTTCCTGGCGAGGATCTGGTCGAGTTTCATCTGCGACTATCGGGCACCATGCGTCTGCGTGATCCGAACTATGCGGAACCGCTCGTCGTCGAGCCAAGCTCCCTGTTGGTCTGGCGACAACCAGCGGGCGTCGAAGTGCAAGATCGCGTCGAGGCAGGCAAGCGCGATACCTTCGTCTCGTTGTACTGCCGACCCGAGCGGTTGGCCGCTTTCGCTTCACGGCACGGCATTGCGGTTCCCGATTCGCTACGCTTTGCGACCGGCGCTGATGCGATCCCGTCGCGGCATCTACTGCAGCCGCTTGACCCTCGCCTCACGCTGGTAGCACACAGCCTTCTGCACAGTCCCTTCTCTGGGGGACTTCGGCTGCTTCACGCCGAAACGAAGGCGACAGAACTGCTCTGCGAGGTGCTGCACTGCGCTGTGCGTCCACCACCCGGGCCCAAACCCGTCAGCGACGACGATTTGCGCCGACTCGACATGGCACGCCATATCGTCATCACGCAGCACTCACCACCGCCACTGATCAGCGAGATTGCACGGCGCGTCGGCATGAGCGAAACAAAACTCAAGCGCGCCTTCAAGGTTCGATTCGGCACCACCATCTTCGACATGAGTCTCGACGCTCGAATGCGTCATGCGCTCGAGTTGCTGCGTTGCAAGCACATGCCGGTCAGTCGCGTAGCCCTGTCGGTGGGGTACAGCCATCAGACGAGTTTCGCCTCAGCCTTCAAAAAACACTTTGGCTTTCTGCCCCGTGCCGCGCGCCAGGATCACGGCTGAGCGCGCGCGCAACGGGGCTTATTCCAGTATCAATCCTGAAGAGGGCATCCAGATGATCGACTTCGAACGAGACTATCGCATGACCATCGATGGCGAGCTCGTAAGCGGGGCGCAGACCCTGCCCGCCTTCAATCCGGCGACCCGCGCAGAGATCGCGCGCGTCCCCGACGCGACACAGACGCAACTCGATGAGGCCGTCGACGCTGCCGCGAGGGCCTACCGCAGTTGGAGTCGTACTTCCTGGGAACAGCGCGCCGCGGCGTTGGTCGCGATGGCCGAAGCGCTCGAAGCGAATGCCGAAGCGATGTGCCGGCTGCTGATTCGGGAGCAGGGTAAACCGCTCGCTGGCGCCCAGATGGAGGTCTTCGGCGGCGCGCTGTGGCTGCGCGAGACGGCAAAACAGCGTCTGCAGGACGAGGTGGTAGAGGATGGTCCAGAACGCCGGGTCGTAACTCGTTTCGCGCCGCTCGGTGTGGTCGGGGGAATCGTACCGTGGAATTTTCCGGTACTGCTTGCCATCTGGAAAATCGCCCCGGCGCTGATGGCAGGTAACACGCTCATCATCAAGCCTTCGCCATTCACTCCGCTGTGCACGCTAAAGCTGGGCGAGTTGTGGAAAGACCTGCTGCCACCTGGGGTATTTAGCGTGGTCTGCGGTGGCGACGAGCTCGGTAAGTGGATGACGTCGCACCCGGGCATCGCCAAAATCGCCTTCACCGGACACACCGACACCGGCAAACACGTGATGCGCTCCGCAGCTGGAACGTTGAAGCGACTCACGCTGGAGCTGGGCGGCAACGATCCGGCGATCGTACTGCCGGACGTCGATCCGAAAACCATCGCGCCCCAGCTTTTCTGGGCTGCGTTCCAGAACAACGCCCAGTTCTGCAACGCGACGAAGCGACTCTACATCCACGAAAAAATCTACGACGAGGTACTCGTAGCGCTGGTGGAGTTCATCAAGACGCAAAAAGTCGGCGATGGCAGCGAAGCCGACACCGCACTTGGGCCGATCCAAAATCAGCCGCAGTATGAAAAAGTAGCCGAGTTCTTCGAAGACTGTCGCCGGAACGGTTACCGGTTTGCGGTCGGTGGCGAGATCGACCGGAATGCCCCGGGCTGGTTCATCCCGGTGACGCTGGTCGACAATCCACCGGAAGATTCACGCATCGTCGTCGAGGAACCGTTCGGCCCCATCCTGCCTGTGCTCAAATGGAACGACGAGGCTGACGTTATTCGACGCGCCAACGATACGGTCTATGGACTCGGCGCCTCGGTCTGGGGCAACGATCTCGAAGCCGTACAACGCATTGGTGCGCAGCTTGAGGCAGGCACGGTCTGGCTCAACGAAATCCACCAGTACTCGCCGCATCAGGCTTTTGGTGGTCACAAGCAGTCGGGTATTGGCTGCGAAAACTCGCTGCATGGGTTAATGGAGTACACCAACTGGCAGACGATCACACTGCACAAGAAAGCCGCTCTTGGCGGTGCAGCGGCCTGAGACCCGGACGGACCACAGATCTCGAGAGTACTGAAGTCATGAACCGACGCGATGTCTTGATCGCTTCCCTTGCCGCCGGCGGGTCGCTGCTCGCAGCTCGATCGGGCGCCGCCACCCTCGCCGTCCGTCCCGATGCCGAGCTGCGGCTCTGGGATAACCACACGGGCTTTGGCTACGAAGGCCCGCAGGATGTGGCGCTCCTCGATCACTGGCGAAGCGCAGGTGCGCACTACGTGTGCGTCAACGTCGGCTTCGACATGGCGCCTTGGAGTTCGACGTTTCTGGCGATCGCGGATTACACCAAAGCCATCGCAGCACGTTCGGATATGCGCCTGTGTGCGACGCTCGCTGACGTGCAAGACGCGTGGCGTGCCGGACGCATGGCGGTAACGTTCAACATCGAGGGCATGGGTGCGTTGAACGAAACGCTGTCGCTCGTCGAGCTGTACTACAGGCTCGGTGTTCGTCAGATGCTGATCGCTTACAACGCAAACAACGCTGCCGGCGGTGGCTGTCATGACGAAGACCGGGGTCTGACGGATTTCGGTCGCGCCGTGATCCGCGAGATGAACCGCGTCGGTATGGTGGTCGACTGCGCTCACAGCGGCATCCGCTCCGGCCTTGAGGCCATGCGCCTGTCCGACAAGCCGTGCATTTTCAGTCATGCCAATGTTCGTGCCCTGCACGACCACGAACGCAACATCACCGACGAGCAAATCAAGGCCGTAGCAGCGACCGGCGGCGTCGTAGGCATCAATGGCCTGAACCTGTTCCTCGGCCGTGGTCCATCTACCGTCGAGGGCGTGGTCCGACACATCGACTACATCTCCAAGCTGGTCGGACCGGCCCATGTTGGCATTGCGCTCGACTGCGATCCGAGCGGGTGGACGCCGCCCCCGCCCGAGAGTCTCACCCCGGAGATGGCCGCATTGTTTGAGAAGTATTGGCCGGCGCGACAGTACTCCTACGACGTGCAGGACGACTACCTTCAGCCCAAGGCGCTGCCGCAGATCGCCCGAGAGCTCACGGCTCAAGGCTACGCGGAAAAGGATGTACGCGCGATCATGGGTGGCAACTTCATGCGCGTCGCCGCCGAAGTTTGGGCACCGCGGGGAATGGTCGCATGACCGACAGCACTGCCAACACGACGACACTCGCATCACTGACGGCACATGCCGCGAGTCGTCATGCCGACAAATCTGCGGTCGTCAGCGCCACCGGAGAGGCCTGTTCGTTCGCCGAACTCGATGCCCGAGTCGCACGCACGGCGGCATGGCTGAGGCGTCAGGGATTACAACGCGGTGATCGTGTGACGCTTTGGGCGCCCAACGACGTCGACTGGGTGGTGGCGTACTACGGCGTGCTGCGCGCCGGACTCGTGATCAACCCGCTGAACTTACTGTTATCAGCGCAGGAGGTCGCGTTCTCGACGGCGGACTGCGGCGCAAAGCTGCTGATTGCTGGCGCATCCCGTATCGAGGCGGTGTCATCCCTCGCGGGTCAAGGCGAGTTACGCGCCGTGACCACCTCTGCAGCCATAGCATCCCGCGCGGAGACGCCACTGTCGCCCACCGACATGTCGCCAACTGATCTGGCTGCAATCCTCTATACCTCGGGCACCACCGGCCATCCCAAAGGCGCGATGCTCAGCCACGGTGCACTGCTGCTCAACGCGGCGCTGACCGCGCAAATGCACGCTCGATCGAGCCGCGATACGGTCGTCTCAGCACTACCACTGCCGCATGTGTATGGCGCGGCAATCCTTAACGCCGCAGTGCTGACGGGCATGACCCTCATCGTGCATGCGCAGTTCAAGGAGGCCGCAATACTCGCCGACATTGAGCGTTACAGGGCGACAATGCTCGAAGGCGTACCGACGATGTATCTCTACCTGCTGGCGTACCCGCAGTTGCATGACCACGATCTGTCGAGCCTGACCCGATGCACGGTGGGTGGACAGACCATGCCGCTCGCCAAGATGCAGGAGGTCGAACAACGTCTTGGCTGCCCGTTGATCGAGCTATGGGGGATGACCGAACTCGGCGGCCTCGGCACGACGCATGCCTCGCTGGCGTCGCCCAAGCTCGGTTCGATCGGCGTTGCACTGCCGCACATGGAAACCCGAATCGTTGCGGCAGAAGACGGTCGACACGAGCTGCCTCATGGCGAGGTCGGCGAGCTGTGCGTCCGCGGACCCCTTGTGATGTCCGGATACTTCAATAATCCGACGGCAACGGCCGAGACCATCGACGACCAGGGCTGGCTGCACACGGGCGACCTCGCCCGCAAGGACCGGGACGGTTACGTCACCATTGTTGACCGGAAAAAAGACATGATCCTGACCGGTGGCTACAACGTGTACCCCGCCGAGCTCGAACGCGTGATCGCCACGCATCCGGCCGTAGCGATGGTGGCGGTCGGTCGCGTGCCCGATGTCGTCAAGGGCGAGCTTGCCAAGGCCTACGTCGTACTGCGCGCCGGGAACACCGCCACTGCCGAGCAGATCATCGAGCATTGCCGCGGGCAACTAGCCGCCTACAAGCTCCCGCGCCTTGTGCAGTTCGTGGCCGACCTGCCGAAGACCAGCACCGGCAAGGTTCTTCGCCGTGCGCTGACCTCGCTCGATACGATAGACGCGCGTCAACCCTCTGGGTCGATGCCGTAGGCTCGTAAGCGCGCCTCAAGGGGCGCGAGTTCAGTGCGGTAGTGTTGCCAAAGATCCACCGAACTCGAGTACAGCGGCCGCCGCACCTGAGCAGCACTCGCTGTCGTGCTCGGCGTCGGGTTGGCATGGAACTCCAAACAGCCCTCATGCCAGTGCAGACCGCAGGCGTGCAGCACGGCGGCCGTGACCTCGCGTGGCGAGCGCACCAGTTCTTCGTAGCGCAGGACGTGAATCACACCCGACATCGATGCCTGCCAGTGATCCATCAGGCGACGATAGCCCACGAAAAACTCTGCCAACTCGTCGAGTTCATAAGAAAACGGATACCCCTGACGAAAAAGGGCTTTGTACATCGCATAACAGCTCGCCATCGGATTTCGCACCACATGCACGATCCGTGCGCCTGGGATGGCTTGCTGGATTAGCCCACAGTAAAGATAGTTGTGCGGCAATTTGTCGACGAAACGCGCCCGAGTACCGCCCAAGCTTGCGGTGCGTGCCAAATACTCCTCGCCGACCGCGCGCAGATCTACGCGGGCAGCAGTGCTCACCATTTCTTCCCGCGATAGTGCACCGCGTCCGGCGAGGCGCTCCACCGCTGCGACCAGAGCTTCCGGGAACGACAGCAACTCGCCGGCTCCGTGAACCTCGGGGTGGCTGCCGAGGATACGCTCGACCAAAGTGGTGCCGGTGCGCGGCAAGCCCACCACGAAAATCGGACGGGCGGGTGGCTCGAGAACTTGCACATCGCGCAATCGCGAAGAAGGAAAAGCATCGATGATTAAATTAACCGTGTTCAGATCGCGTGCGAGGTCGTAATCAATGTGGCGACGGCGGAGCGTCGCGCCGGCGCGAAGTTGGGCGAAGGACTCGGCATGGCGGCCGACATCCTCGAGCTCTTTCGCCAGTGCATAACGGATGAACACCTCGTTGCGCGGATGCGAGAACGGGCGAGCCGCCAGCGCCTCCAGCGCCGCGATGTGATTACGCTCGACAGTCTGCCGACGCAACTCAGTGCGGTTCAACCACGCTTCGTGATCACTCGGGTCGAGCGCCAGCGCGCGATCGTAGGCGAGTTCCGCCTCATCGATTCGACCAACGAAGCGTAGCAATGCGGCGCGGTTGAACAGATATTGCGCTCGTGAGGGATCGAGCTGCACGGCTCGCGACGCCGCATCGAGCGCCTCATGATGCTGCCCGAGAAGACTGTAGAGCGAACCCACTGCGTGCTGCAGCCGAGCATCCTGACGCGAGACGCGATCCGCACGATCCAGCGCCGTGCGCGCCAAGGCGGATTCGCCGCAACGTTGCAGGACTTGCGCCTCAAGGAGCGCGAGATCCGCGCGGGCAGGCTCAAGCGCCACCGCCCGAGCGACATGTGCCCGGGCTGCGCGCAGATCGCCCGCCCGAAGAGCGGCGAATGCACTAGCTGCCTCGATGTTCAGTTCCTTGTCCATGCCTTGGCGCCGATGCTACGCCAAGGCAGTGCCGCATCGGATCGTCAGAACTGCCAAGCCACCCTGAGACCGAGCGTCCGCGGTCGACGCAAGGACTCCGAGCGATACTCCGGCGGCGGCTTCGCGCCTCCCGCTCCCGTGAAGGTGGGATTAGCGTAGGCGGAGACGCCCTTCTCGTCGGTCAAGTTGCGTCCGTAGAGCAGCACTTGCAGGTTATCGCTCAGCTCGACACCGAAAGATGCGTTTACCGTCCAGAATCCGTCGAACAACCGATAGTCCGCCGCCCGCGGCGACAAGCGGTTCGGGAAGTCGCTGCGGTACGCAGCGTTGAGGTTCAATAGCAGAGCACGCCCACCGGTCATCGACCAGCGTTGGTCGAAGGAGCCGCTGAACTGATGTTCGGACACACCCGGAAGTCGGTTGCCCTTGAAGCCGGCTCCGGGCGCGAGTTGTCCGCCGACGGGCAGCCGTACGTCCTGCGTCAACTCTGCGTTGGTGTAGCTGTAGCCCGCCGTCACCATCGTGCCCGCCGCAGGCGCCCACAACAGCTCGAGTTCCGCGCCCTGAGAGCGCGCCGTAGCGCCATTCACGATGATCGGACTGGTCGATGCCGCCGCAGTCTCGAATTGGATGTCGTCCCAATCGATGCGGTACACCGACACGGCGTATTGCAGCGCATCCGACACACGTCCCTTGATACCGATCTCGTAGTTGGTGGCCGTGTCCGGTTGGTAAGTGAGAAAATTGGGCGGATCGCAGAACGCGCAGGTGCCGACAGGGTAGGAGTTGGCACCGCCCGCGCGGAAGCCTTCGGCGAACGTCGCGTATAGCAGCGTATCGTCGGACATCTGGTACGCCGTATTGAACTTGAAAATTTGGTCGTCGAAAGAAGCCGCACTGACGTCACGGTTACGGCCGAAAATATTGCCGTCCGCCGATACTAAAGGTCCGAAGAACGGCAACTCCACCAGCAGGTCCTGCGAATTTTTCTGCCAGAACACGCGCGCACCGGCCGTGACCGACCAGTCGTCCGTGACCTGGTAGGTCAACTCACCGAACAACGCCTTGTCTTCGAAATTAACCTTGCGATCAAATTTGGAAGCAAGATCCTTCGGCCGGACTTTGCTCGCCCGCAGCAGACCGAGGTACTCTTGGAAGTCGCCGAACTTCGGAAACCCGAAGGCTGCGCCGCTGCCCGGCAATTCCGACCAGTCGGCGATACCCTTCAGCATCTGCTGCTGATAGGCCGTCGCTTTGAGATCCCGGTAGTAGGCACCCACCGTCCACTTCCAACTGTCATCGCCGTTCGAGACCAGTCGGAACTCCTGCGTCAGCGACTTGGTGTTGAACTCGTTGAACGACGGTAGCGTGATGCGCGGGTAATAACCGTAGTACGGCGCGAAAATGATGGGGAAGATACTGCCGTCGGTCACCGCATCTTCGCCTTGCTCAAAATAGCCGGTTGCCGAAGTGAGGGTCGCGAAACCGAGATCTACGGTCGCGGTAGCCGAGACGAGATCGACCTTGCGCAGCGAAGGCTCATCGGTGACCCGTCGGCCCATGGTGTATTCCTGCGACTTCAGCTGCTGCGACGAGAAACCGTCTGCCCGCTCGTCCTGATGCTGATAGGAGACCACCAATCGTGTGGTGTCGCTGAAGTCATAGAGCGCGGCACCCCGCACGAACCAAGTCCGTGAGGAATCGAGGTCTTTGATCTGCTCAGTCTTGAAAGTACTGCCCACTGGGTCGGCGGGATTGGCAAGCACGGGCACCCGATTCGCGTCCACCACTACGGAGCTGCGCGCGTCGATGAAGCCGGCCAGTTGTTCGTAGCCCGCCGACAAGCGTAACGCGAACCGGTCGCTGATCGGCAGATTGACCAGCGTATCCACACGATAATCGAGGTCGTCTGAGTGAGCGAGCGTGCCGCCCTCAGCTGACACTTTGAACTCGGTCTGCTTGGTGTTCGGCAAATTCTGGATGAGGCGCAGCGTGCCGCCGACGGAACCGGCCCCGTACAGCGTGCCTTGCGGACCACGCAGCACCTCGACCCGCGCAATGTCGGTGAGTCGCAGGTTTGCGAACATCGGCGTCTCATCGATATAGGTGGACACGGACGAAGAGAGCAGGTCCTGAAAACCACCGCCTCCCACGGTACCGGCATTGATACCGCGAATGATGAACGAACTGTTCGTGCCGTTGCTGCGTACACCACTATCGGTCACCACGAGTCCAGGCACATGGTTTGCGATGCCGGAGATATCGCGCACCGCCAGTCGCTGCAGGTCTTCGCCGCTGGTCACGGAGATATTGAGTGGAATTTCGAGGACGGACTGCTCGCGCCGTGTCGCCGTCACCGTCACTTCCTCGAGCATGGGCGCCGAGCGCTCCTGACCGGACGCAACCGATGCCAAGATGGCGCTGATGGTTGCACCGACCACAGTCTGCGGCCGCCGATCGATGCCGCTCTTGCGCGAACGTCCCTTCATCTGCCCTACCCCGTATCGTTGGTGTTCTCCTACCGCGCACCGTAGCGCGAGACCTTGTGCGGCAAAGGCGGGGATAGGGCCAGTTTGCGAGGAAATCCGGTCCGGCAGCGGATCGACGGCATCCGCCACGAGACCCTTCAGAGCTGCGCTCGCAGTGGCTTCGCACGTACGACCATCACGGCAGTCAGTACCAACGCCGCGGCAAGGGCCAAGTAAGTGTTCGATACGCCCCAGCGCTCCACGGCGTAGCCGGTGACGATCATGCCGAGCGGCGGTGCCGCATAGAACGCCGAGATCTGCGCGCTGTACACGCGCCCGTGCTCGTCGTCAGGCACACGCTGCTGAACCAGGGTAGTCACGAGCGGATTCAGTGGGCCCCAAAAAAACCCCAGGAAAAACGCTGCGGCAGTCAGCCACGGGAGCGGAGGCAGAAAGGCCATCGGGATGATGCTCGCAGCGGTCCCGGCCATGGTTATGCGCAGCAACGCCGACGGGGTCAAACGTTCGCTCAACCAGCCGTATCCGAACGCACCCAGAGTAGCGCCCGCGGACAAAGAAGAGATCACCACCCCGAAGCTGGTCGGATCACCTTGCTGCTCGAAGTAGGCGGTCAGCACGATTGATTCCGTCGGCAAGTAGATCATGGCAATGCCAACGAGCGCGATCGTCAGCGTGCGCAGAACCCGGTCCTGCCACAACGTCGTAAAGCCGCGCAATACGCCCATCTGACGGGGGGCGCTTGGCGCTCTGCCCTGCGTCGTTTGCTGCAGGCTCGCATCTCCCACACGCAGCAAAGTGATGCAACCGGCCGAGATCGTGAATAGCAACGCAGCACACCAAAATGGACTCACCACACCGAACCCCGCAATCAACCACGCGCCCACCGCAGGGCCTGTAACCCACGCCACACCAAAGATTCCGTCGTGGATGCCGTTGAGTTGCCGCTGCTCCATGCCAGTGGCTCGCGAAGTATCGGTGAGCAGCGCTTTGCGCGCGGTATAACCGGCGGGGTCGAAGAGGGCACCGGCAAGTGCAAGCAGGAAAACGGAGGTCGGAGTCAGCCCATGAAGCATCGCCACCATCGGAATCGCCAGCACCGATATGGCCGACAATAGATCGGCGCCGATGCTCACCAGGCGACGCCCGAAGCGATCTACCAACCAGCCGGCGAACGGCGTGATCAGCAACGGGGGTAACGATGAAGCGGCAAGCACCAGGCCAGCGACCTTGGGTGAGTCGAACCTATCCATCACCAGCCATGGAATCGCTATTGTCACTATGGCATTGCCAAGGCCGGAACAAAGATTCGCTGCCTGCAGCAGTAATACGCGCCATGGCAGACGGTTTCGCATCGTCGCTTCCGCTTCGGTGAAAGAGGTGGATTAAATCGCGGCGCACCGTAATCCAAATGCCGATCTGAGTGAAGTGGGGCTCATGTATCGAGGCGTCGCAAAACGAGGAGGTACACCCCGTTAAGGTACACCGGGATCAAGCTATCTACGCCCCAACTCGCGCAGGGCGGATGCGCACGTAGAGATACGTCCAGATAAAGTGTGCTGCGGCGAGACTCGTAATCTCGGCGTGATCGTAGGCTGGCGCCACTTCCACGCAATCCATACCGATAACGCGCAGGTCTGTCCAACTCTCGAGCAGCGTCATCACCTGTCCGCGGGTCAATCCGGCCGGTTCAGAGGTCCCCGTGCCAGGAGCGACCGCGGGATCGAGGCAGTCGATGTCGAGCGTGAGGTAAGCGGCGGATGACCAACGCGCCTCCGATACGCATGCAACAAAGGCAGCGTCACCGAATGATCGTCGCTCAGCCAAACTATGTTCCGGCCGGCAAGCATTGACTTTGCCTGCAGTTCGAGCGTGCCACGCCTTGCCTGCAGGCTCGTAGTCGGTAGCACGAGGTCGATGTGAGCTTGTAGGGTCATCGGTGGTGCGTTCGTCGCCTTCAGGCAGAGCGCCGTGCCAGCGGCAGCACATCGACCATCTCGAGTCGGGAGCGCAGCAGGCGCTCGGTCAGTTCTGCCCGCTTCGCTGCTGATCCGGGATCGTTCCAAAGATTTCGCAGCTCATGCGGATCTGTCTCGCGGTCGAAAAGCTCGCCCTGCGACTCGCCATGCCAAACGGTCAGTCGCCAACGTTGATCGATATAACTCGTGAGTCGGACCGGACCCAGCTCGCCCATGTGGATAGGCAGCTCATCCTCTTCGATGACCACGCCGTCACGGTGGAGCTCGCCTGTCAAAATATCGACGCCCTGCACGCCGACGGGCACCGTGAGCCCGGCTCGACCGAGGATCGAACGCGCCAGATCGAGCGTGCTCACCACTTCGCTGCGAACCGCCGGTTCGATGGCCGCCGGATCACTCCACAGCAACGGCACCCGAATCACGCCCTCGTAGTGAAAACCCTGCTTGAAGATCAATGAATGGTCGCCCATCAGATCTCCGTGGTCAGACGTGAAGATCACGATGGTGTTCTGCTCGAGACCGAACCTGCGCAAGGCAGCGAGAATGCGGCCTACGGCATCGTCGATCATGCTGATCGACCCATAACTCAGCGCGATCGCCTGACGCAGCGCCGTCTCGCCAACGAACTGCGTGCAAAAACGACCCGGCACGAAGCCGACCTGGGACTGAAGGGCACGCAAACGGCGCAGCAGCGCCGGCTCTTCAGGGTCCACATGACCGAAGGATGCAGGCAAACTGACGTCCTTCGGGTCGTACATATCCCAGTAACGACCCGGCGGCGTGAAAGGGTGATGCGGATCCGGGAACGAACACTGCAGCATGAACGGCGCTGCATCGGCACCCGCAGCGAAGCGTTCGAGCGCGGCCACGGTGCGCTGCTCGACGAAGGACGTAGGGTACAACTCCTCGGGTACCGCTGTGCGCCAGGCCTGAGGCGCCTGCGAAACGCCCGGCAAGGCGTGGGTGGGCCCGATGAGTTGATCGATCTGCGGCAGACGCTCTCGCGCCCATGCCCGGTAGTGCCCGCTGACCTGATCGCCGTGGCCGCAAGCAAATTCCACGTGCTCGAAACCGTAGTACGGCAGAGTTACCGAGCGATACGGTTCGGCGGCCCACAGTTCCTCGCGCTCGGCGAGGTAGCGCGGATCATCGGTTACGTCCGGCATCGCCGTCGACCAATGCTCGCGGCTCTGTGCGTTCGGACGCATCGAAGCAAACAGCAGAGGATCCGGCACTTCACGTCGCGACTGCGACTGCAGGTGGGCCTTACCGATGAGCGCCGTACGATACCCGGCACGACGCATGACCTCGGCGAAGGTGACCGACTCGAGCGGCAACGGCACTCCGTTGTGACGCACGCCGTGGACCGAGGGCATGCGTCCCGTGAGCAGCGTCGCCCGGTTCGGCATACAGATCGGATTGGCCACATAGCAGCGCTCGAAGCGTTGGCCCCGCGCGGCGAGCCTATCGAGGTGCGGCGTACGCACCTGCCGATTGCCATAGCAGCCGAGGTGGTCAGCACGATGCTGGTCGGTGATGATCAGCAGGACGTTTGGTCTGTTCACATGTGAAACATAAACCATTTACCGGTCCGTGTTTTGCCGCCAATCGGCGGAATGTCATGGCGATGCGGCGGCACACGACTTGCGAGAGCAGGTGATTGTTTTTGGAAATGGGTTCCGTTGTCATCAGCCGCGAGCGCAGCAGCGGTTGAACAGGCGAAACTAGCGTCCCCAGTGGAGTTCTTGCCGATGAGCCCCAGCCAGCCAGATCACGCATCGGTCGCCGAGTGGCTCGAGCGCGCCGCGCGAGTGATGCCTGGCACACAGTCTAATTTGCGTGCCGGGCCCAACGCGCCGCCGCCACTGGTACTGAGTGCGGGGCGCGGCGCGCGTGTCGTCGATGTCGACGGGCGCGACTACATCGATTTCACGCTTGGCATGGGCCCCGCCATTTTCGGCTACTCCAATACGGCTTACCTCGATGCCATACAGCAACAGCTACACCAGCTGTTCAGCGTTACCTCGGCACGCGCGCACACGACGATGGAAATCGAGTTGGCCGAAATAATTTCGGCTTTACTTCCCTGTGCAGAAAATATTCGCTTCGCCATCTCCGGCACCGAAGCCGATCAACTCGTCATCCGCATTGCGCGGGCCTACAGCGGACGACAACGGTTTGTCCGCTTCGTCGGGCATTACCATGGCTGGATGGACAACGTCGCGGTGAACACCAGCGAAGGGCAGTGGCAACCCGCTGCCGACGAGTCCTACTGTCTGCCCTGGAACGACGCCGAGGCCCTCGAGGCGCTGCTGCGCGAACAATCGAGCGACATCGCGTTGGTGATGATGGAAGCGATCATGTGCAACTACGCCTGCTGCCCGCCGCGCCCTGGGTATCTGCAGGCGGTGCGAAACCTGTGCGACCGCTACGGTGTCCTGCTGTGTTTCGATGAAGTAATTACGGGATTTCGTGTGGGCCTCTCGGGCGCACAGGGCGCGTTGGGCGTCACGCCGGATCTGGCGGTGCTCGGCAAGGCGCTGGCCGGAGGTTTGCCGCTGGCTGCCGTTGCCGGTCGACGTGAAGTGTTACGCGTACTCCGCGAGCAACGCGTGACGGGCGCTGGCACCTTCAACGCTTTTCCGCTCGCCATGGCCGCAGGGCTTGCCACCCTGCGCCTGCTGCAGTCGGAGCAGTTCGGACACTACGAGCGCATTGATTCCATACAGGCACGACTGATGCGCGAACTGACCGCTTTGCTGCGGCGCCATGATGTACCCTGCCTTCTGCAGGGACCCCGCGGTATTTTCAGCCTGCGCGTCATTGATCGAGACGTGGCGTATACACCGAGCGACCTCGCGACGGAGGATCTCGGCACCGCGGCTCGGCTAGCCGTTTTGCTGCAGCAGGAAGGCGTGCTGATGGCTGGTGGCGCGCGGTTCAATCTCTGCTCGGCCATGACCGACACCGACGTCGACGAAACTTTGCTGCGTTCCGAGCGTGCCGTGGCGCGCCTGCCTCGGCGCAGTTGACCCAAAGACGACAGTGAGGACATCCACACCATGACACGTGACCAACTGCTCGGGGCCTATCGCCGGCTACGATTGCTGCGCGAATTCGAGGAGCGGACCCGGATCGAGTTCCAGACGGGACAGATCGCCGGCTTCACCCACCTCTACGCGGGAATGGAGGCGATTGCCGTCGGTGTGTGTGAGCACCTCACCGACGAGGACAAAATTATCAGCACCCATCGCGGCCACGGACATTGTCTGGCCAAAGGTTGCGATCCCGTTGCCATGATGAAGGAGCTTTGGGGTTCAACCGAAGGATTGTGCGGTGGCAAGGGCGGCACGATGCATATCGCCGACTTCAGTCGCGGCATGCTGGGTGCGAATGCCGTGGTCGGCGCTGGCGCACCAATCGCCGTCGGCGCAGCCCTTGCGTCCTCGATCACAGGCGCCTCATGGGTGGCGGTATCGTTTGTTGGCGATGGGGGTACCAACATCGGCAGCGTCTTTGAAGCAATGAACCTCGCCGTCGTGTTACGCCTGCCAAAAATATTCATCATCGAAGACAACGGCTGGGGCGAAATGACGCCTATCGACAATGCGGCAGGCAATCGTGATCTGGCGGGGCGTGCAGCTGCGATGGGCATGCCTGCGGTCAGCGTCGACGGGGTCGATTTCTTTGCCGTACATGCGGCAGCCGGCGTGGCGGTATCGCGTGCCCGGCGCGGTGAGGGACCGTCGACAATCGTTGCCACTGCGCCGCGGTTTTACGGGCATCACGAAGGTGATCCGCAGTTGTATCGCAGCCGGGAAGACGTCGCCGAGCTGCGGCGACGGCATGATTGCCTGCCGCGCTTCATCGAGCAGGTCACGGCTTCGGGTGCTTTGTCGGTTACGGAGCTCGCTGCCGTCGATGCGGAGATTGCCAGTCTTATGGACGCCGCAGTCGAACAGTCGAAGGCGGCTCCACGACCGACGGCTGACGACGTATTGCAAGACGTCTATGTTCGCTATCGCTGAGGAACACGGATCATGACCATCAAGAGCATGCGCGACGCGCTAAACGAGGCTCTGCACCACGAGTTCGCCCGCGATCCACGTGTCTTTCTCATTGGTGAAGACGTCGGTGGCTTCGAGAAGGACGGAGTGCCGGTGGAAATCGGCGGCGTGTTCGGCGTCTCCAAGGGACTCTACCGCCAATACGGTCGTAAACGCGTGATCGACTCGCCGATCTCAGAAGCTGCGATCATCGGTGCCGCATCCGGCGCAGCGCTCTGCGGTTTAAGACCTATCGCCGAGATCATGTTCGCTGATTTGACCGCAGTGTGTTTCGACCAAATCGTCAACCAGATCGCAAAGTTCCGCTATATGTTCGGCGGTCAGTGTGCCTGCCCGGTGGTGATTCGCATGACCACCGGTGGCGGCCGCAATGCAGGCGCTCAGCACTCGCAGACGTTCTATCCGATTTTCACGAGCTTCCCCGGCCTCAAGGTGGTGGTGCCGTCGAACGCCTACGATGCCAAAGGATTGCTGATCACAGCGATTCGTGACGAAGACCCGGTGCTGTTCTTCGAACCCAAGGTGCTTTACACCGAAAAATGCGAGGTTCCGGACGAGGCTTACAGTATTCCTTTCGGCGAGGCAGCAATGCCGCGCGAAGGTGAGGACGTCACTATCGTCGCGTTTGGACAAGCCGTGAACTGGGCCATTCAGGCCGCCGATGAACTGAGCAACACCCGCGGCATTCGCTGCGACGTCATCGACCCGCGCACGCCCTCACCCCTCGACGAAGAAACGATTCTCGAGAGCGTAGCGGCAACGGGACGCCTGGTGGTGGTCGACGAATCGCCGCCCCGCTGCGGGCTGACCGCCGACATTGCAGCCCTCGTGGCCGACAAGGCGTTCCACGACTTGAAGGCGCCAATCAAGATGGTCACGGCACCGCATACACCCGTACCCCAAGCGCGTGAACTCGAGCGCGCCTACCTTCCCAATCCGCGGCGCATCATCGCCGCCGTCGACGAGGTGCTTCGATGAGCGCGAAGATTTCTGCTGTGGTCGTGCCGAAGTGGGGTCTCGAGATGACCGAAGGCACCATCTCGACGTGGCTGAAGAGTCCAGGCGACGCGGTGTCCCGCGGGGAACCACTACTTGAAGTGGAGTCCGAGAAAATTGTCAACAGTGTCGATGCGCCTGCTGCCGGCGTGCTGCGGCGCATCCTGCTCGAGGCGGGCAACGCAGGTGCCGTCGGCTCGCTTGTCGGCATCATCGCTGACGCCGACAGCAGCGAGCAGGACATCGACGCCTTCGTCGCCACTTTCCGCGCGCCTCCGAGCAGCGAGACGGCCGACGCCACGAATGCAGCGCCGGTCGCCGCTTCGCCTGCTCCGGCGTTTGCTGCGATCGCGACGCCAACCGCAACGACCGAATCGACAGCGTCCGCTGCGGGCAGCAGCGCGCCCGTTAGGATCAGCCCGCCCGTGAGGCGCCTTGCCGAAAGCCTTGGCGTGTCGCTCGAGGGACTGCGCGGAACAGGGCCCAACGGTCGCATCCTGCAGGAGGACGTGGAACGGGCTGCCGCGGGTCGTGCTGACTCTGCACCCGCCATGCTCACCCCGCCGATGGCCGATGCTGGTGGCGCCGAGCACCCGCGTGTGCTGCCCTGGAGTGCCACGAGGCGCGCCATTGCGAAAAAAATGCTCGAGTCGGCTCGCGAGATCCCGCACTTTTATCTGGTGATGGACGTCGACGCCCGACCACTGCAGGCGTTGCGTGGCCGTCTCAAAGAATCCGGCACCGCGCCCTCGATCAACGACTTGATCGTGCATGCCACCGCTCGCGTGCTGCCGAAGCACCCTTCCGTGAATGCCAACCATGCCGAAAACGGCCTGCTGAGGTTCGCGCACGCACATATTGCCGTGGCGGTAGCGACCGACGAGGCCGTGCTTGCGCCCGTACTCCGCTTCGCCGATCGCCTGTCCCTCACAGAATTGACGCAGGAACTAGCGGCACTGCGCCAGCGGGTGACGGAGCGACGGCTGGGCAAGGGCGATCTCGATGGCGCATCGTTTACCATCTCGAACCTCGGCATGTACGGGATTCGAGAATTCACGTCCATCATCACGACGCCGCAGTGTGCGTCGCTTGCCGTCGGCGCAATCCGTGGGAACGATGATGCGGCGACGCTGACCTTGACGCTGTCCTGCGATCACCGCGCCGTCG
>SXGQ01582307.1_pt1 | contig 30691 bp, 24 predicted proteins | sample 3178371 | NCBI WGS metagenome assembly SXGQ01 (sample SAMN11356859, study PRJNA531348) | freshwater metagenome | isolation source: freshwater sample F1-20 | place: China: Fuxian Lake, Yuxi | collected 2017-12-25
CTGATGTTGGCGAGGAAGCGACTCTTGGCCGCGTTGGCGTCGCGGGCCTCTTGCATGGCCTCATCCAGCAGTGCGGTGCGTTCCCTGACCTGGTCTTCCAGGGAGGCATTCAGCTCACGCATGCGCTGCTCCGCTGCCTTGGACTCCCGTACATCGCGCAGGATCTTGGCGGAGCCGACCACGATCCCTGCGTCGTCGTGAATGGGCGAGGCGGTGATCGAGACAGGGATCAGCGTTCCATCGCGCGCACGGCGCACCGTGTCGAATACCTGCACCCGGCCGCCCTCGGCCACGGTGGCGCGCAACGCCCGGTCTTCGTCCGCGAGGTCAGGCGGCAGCAGCAGTGCGGTCGCGGTCCGGCCGCAGGCCTCTTCTCGCGTGAAACCGAAGAGCCGCGCAGCACCGTCATTCCAGTCGGTGATGGTGCCGTCCAGAGTCTGCACCACGATCGCGTCGTTGCTCCCAGCCACGATGGCTGCCCGACGCGCCTGCTCCAGCCGCTGCCCACGCGTTCGATCCACCAACTGCGCCACGGTGGCCAGGAGCGCCGCGAAGACGCCACCCAACAACAGGCCTTCCGTCCCCTCCCTGAGAGGGGACGGTTGATGCAGTGATTGCACGAAAGACTCGGTGGCCCGGATCTCCGCCGCCCAGCGCCGACCGTAGAGGGGGATATCCGCGTGCTGCGGTTCCACGCTCGTGGACAGCTTCGCAGTCACGCCAGTGGCGTAGAAAGCGGCCGCGCGGTCGTGATCCAGGTCGTGAAGCGACAGTGCGAAGTGGTCATCCTCCGCGTCCAGACCCTTCAGGATGTCTTCGATGAGCAAGGGGGCATACGACCAGCCCACCAGATTGGCGTCGAGGTCGCGGCCCGGCGGCGACGTGTCGCCGCGCCTGATCGCCAGCAGCAGCAACAGTCCCCCGGACTTTTTCCCCGACGCCTGGACCAACGTGATGGGTGCCGTCATCGTGGTCTCCAACGTGCGGGCGGCACGCAACGCCGCGTCACGTCGCGCAGCTTCCGATGCGATGTCCAGACCGATGGCCTCGCGGTTGCGCTCGATCGGCTCGACGTAAGTGATGACGAACCGATCTCCGGTGTGGGCAGTCATCGCCCGTATGGAGAAGTCTGGAATCTCGCGCCGACGGTTCGCGGTGAAGTCGGGCTCTTGTTCAGCGCGTACGCGCAAGATGATGCCGAAGCCGCGTGCCCCAGGAAACTCGCGATCGATCTGACGCGATGATGCATAGCGCGCGAATGCGACTCGCGACGCCGCGCCATCAGCCGCAACGACGACACCGCGGGCACCGCGCAGACCGTATTCGTACCGGTGCATCCTCTCCACGATGCCTTGCGTCACACGCTTTGCCAGCGCGGCGAACCGCTCCGTTGCATCCACCCGGTTCTGGTGCACCTGCCATAGGTACGCGGCGATTCCCGTGATCAGGCCCGTCGCGATCACGCACACGATGGCTGCCACGACTCGCCGTGACCGGCGGGCGCTGGATGCCGCCGTTGAGAGAACGACGGGCAGGGGTCTCATCGCTTCATCCCAATGAGGTGAGGCATGTCGCGCTGCCAGATGGCGCCTCGCAGGGGCCGCCAGACAGGCTTGCCAACCGATCGCGCCCATGCGCCTTGGCACGATAGAGGGCTTGGTCTGCGCGATCAACCAGGGAGTCCATCCCCTGCATCGCGTCGGACCGCACAGGCTCGCAGGTCGCGACGCCGATGCTGACGGTGACCCGGTCGGCCGTGGGAGACGTCCCATGGGGAATGCACAGGGCTCGGATGGCCACCACGATGCGCTCCGCTGCCTCGATCGCGCCGCGCTCATCCGTGCCGGGGAGCAGCAGGGCGAACTCCTCACCGCCAATCCGGGCCACGAGATCGGTGGTTCGGCGTGCTTGGCCGGCCAGCGCGGTTGCGACCCGCTTCAAGCATTCGTCACCGGCGGGATGACCATAGCGATCGTTGTACTTCTTGAAGTGGTCCACGTCCAGCATCAGCAGTGCCAGCGTTTCCCGAGTCCTTGCGACGCGGGCCCCTTCAAGTCGCAAGCGCTGATCGAAGGCGGCGCGGTTCGCCACCCCTGTCAGGCCGTCTACCGCGGCCGAACGCCGCAGGTCATCTGTCATCGCCTTCAACCGAAGGTGCGTACTGACGCGCGCCAGCAGCACGGCCTCGTTGACAGGTTTGGCGATGAAGTCCACGGCACCCGCCGCCAACCCACGCACTTCAGCCTCTGCGTCGTCGTGTGCCGTCACGAAGATGACGGGAATCTCGCGGAGTTCGGCATCGGCTCGGAGGACTTCGCAGACGGCATAGCCGCTCATGCCTGGCATCTCGGTATCCAGCAGCACCAGATCGGGCGGGTGGCGCCGAATCTGCTCCAACGCGTCCTCGCCGGAGGTGGCGAACTGGACGCGTCCGATCGGCGCCAGCATCTTGCCGAGCATGGCGATCAGATGAACGTTGTCGTCGACCAAGAGGATGGAAGTCATGGCAGGTAGAAGCTGAGCGCGTGGCTGTAGAAAGCAACCCGAAATCGTTGCACCAGTCCGCGATCGCGCTCGGTGACCCCCTGGCGTTTCTCCGCTTCCAGGGCCGCGAGAGCACTGCAGCGGTCTCGTCTGAGTCGCTGGTCACCCCGTTCAGGCTGGTTGAGATTCTTCTGATTGGCCGTCTGTGCTGATAGCCAGCAATCCATCAAACCTGTGTAGGGAATCTGCCTACACCTGAAGGCCGGCAGATGGGGGCCGTTGGGCTCTCGCCGCCCTGCGCGTTGGGGTTGTTGCAGCCCTTGACGCCTGAATGGAGGCCAGCCTGGCCAAGCCTGGTTGACACGAGGCGGACCTTCAGTCGTCTCCATGGCCGGCGCTCATCGCCCACGGAGGGACGCGCATCGTCCCACCTCGCGATGGCGTCGAGACCGACATCCCTCAGCGGACGCAACCTTTACCGTCATCGTCCATATCCCAACGGAGTCCTCCCATGACCGCGCCGATCCACGACACCCCGGCCCAGAACCTCGACCCGACGCATCCCAGTGCGAGCAATGCCGATGCGAGGCACGATCTCGCAGGACGTGAGGCGGTTGACAAGATTCGCGCCGTGGTTGACAAGGCAGACACCTGCTTCCTCGTCACCCATGGAGGGGTGCGCCCCATGGGGGTCCGTGAGTGTGATGAGAACGGAACGCTCTGGTTCTTGAGCGACAAGCACAGCCAGAAGAATGCCCAGATCGCCGCTGACGGCGATGTCGAGCTGTATTTCCAGGCGAGCGAGCATTCGGGCTTCATGCACCTTCGAGGCCATGCGACCGTGATCCACGACAAGGCCGTCATCGAGAAGCTGTGGACCCCGATGGCGCGGGTCTGGTTCCACGAAGGCAAGGACGATCCCTGCATCAGTGTCATCCGTATTGAAACCGTCGACGGACAGTATTGGGACAACAAGCACGGCGATGTCGTTGCAGGGATCAAGATGGTCATCGGTGCGGCACTGGGCAAGCAGATGGACGACGGGGAAATCGGCAATCTGCGTCCTCGTCAGTAACGAGATCGGCGCCGCTGCGCCTCGTGCTGGCTGCCTCGAGTGAGAGGTATTTCGGCACGCCCGCTGCGTCGCCAGTCAGCCAGAATGCTGTGTCGTCAAGGTCGGAACGATTCGACTGGCACGACCATCCGCGCCGCATCGCGGTGTTGGCCAGAGTCACTCTCACAAGGGCTTGCGTTCTTGGTCAGGCCCTCGCAAGCGCGGAGCGCCGACGGAGGCGATAAGCCTGTCGCAGACAGGTTCCCCTGTAGGAGCAGCGCCCTGCGTCTCTCCGCCCTGGTGCACCGACGACTTGTACGTCTTGTCGTTACACATCCCCGGCGAGCCCGTCGACCGTCGAGGCCTGCGTGGCAGGGGCGAAGCACAGCTCCAGAGACGGACGAGGGATTAGCGAGGCTGTTGGGTGAAGGGGATGATGCCTTCGATGGCGTGATGCGCCGCCTCCGTCGCGTAGGTCAACGCTTCGGTTTGCGTAGTCCAGAGGTTGTGCGTCGTGGGACGGTACGGATCCATCGTGCCCGTCGGCGCACCAACGTCGCCAAGGATGGTGAAGCGCCCGGCGTACATGTCTCCATGAGGAACTGCCTCTACGGTAAAGCGCACGCCATTGTGTTCTTCAATCACAGGGTCAATCATGAAGTGCCTTCAGAGCATGACCAAGCATCGCCGGTTGAGGCGTCGAAACGCGTAGGACGGCGCCGTCAAGTCCGTGGAGCTCTGATCGCTTGATCGCCTTGGGTCATCGCGGGCTCAGACGGTCTCGAGGAACTGGCAGGCGTTCGACAGCGCAGCACCTGATGCAGTGTTGTCGAAGATGCACCAGCACTCCCGGCCGGCCAAGGCTTGCGCCCGCTCTTTCAGCCAGGCCTCGTCATACGATGACCAATACAGCTTCGGCGATCCATGCCACCGGAAATACCTAACGCCCTTCCATCCCCCGGGCTCGGCAGCGCCTGGCCACTTACTGGGGTCTGCAGCGACGCGAGCGACCTCCGCTGTCTTCAGCAGTCGATCCACCTCCGGTTCAAACCAGCTCGCGTGGCGCGGTTCGCAAACGACGGCGCCACGGTAGACGTCACGCACCTGTTCGAAAAACCGTTGGGCAACGTCTGCGTTGAACGCCAAGGAGGGGGGCAGCTGAACCAGCAGGATCGCCCACTTGTCACCGAGGCCCCGCGCCCCTGACGCAAAGTCTCGCAGCAGGGAGGCACTGTCCACCAGGCGGCTCTCATGGGAGATCTGCTTGGGAAGCTTGACGGCGAACCGGAAGTCGTCCGGCGTGCTTTGCGCCCACCGTCGATACGTCTGCGTGCGGTGGGCGCGGTAGAACGACGAGTTGATCTCCACGCAGTTCATCCGCGCCGAGTACCGCTCCAACTGCGAGCCTTCACTGGCAAACGCGTCCGCCTGGGCGCGCGGCACGGACCACCCCGCCGTGCCCACAAAGAGCGTTCTGTCCATCGTCAACACCTCGCCGTCACCACCTACGGTCGCGTCTGAGCCACCGGACAAGAGGTCTCATGCCAGTTGCCCTACTCGTCGTTGGGATGGTTGGCCGACTCGGTGTTCTCATCCGATGCGGGATCGTCCTTCGCGCCTGGAGGTGGCAATTCCGGTCTGACGGGCTCAGGCGGCTGGCCCTCGTCTGTGTCGACGGGGTAGACAGGCCGTCTGCCGGGCTCCGGCTGAATTTCTGGTGTGTTCACCGCATGCTCCTGTCGAATTCTGGTTGCTGGTCGCAGCAATCCGCATACCCGTTATCGCCTGGCGTTGACACGGATCAGCACGGGACGTCAATCTCGGCCTGGGGAAAGCGCTCGTCCCGCCACGCTGACCTGCGTTGGACGCGCCTGACAACGCGTCCGCTGTCGAACCGAACCGTCCGCGACTTGCTCCGTGCAGGATGCATGGCAACTCGCGGCACCCCAGTGCGTCAGCCTAGATGCGACGCCCTGCTGGGCATCCTTTCGAACGCCGAACCGCGCTTGTGTTGCTCGACGGTTCCCATCACAGCGCTCGGTGTGGAGCGCGAGATCGCGCAGGGGCAGGAGGTGTCACGCCGTGGCCAACGAGGACAACCGGTGCCCAGAAAATGTCCTGGACGATTGGCGACCGTCAAAGCAGAGTAGGGCTTCTCCTTGCCCGCTCGCTCTCGACGAGAACGTCATCTTGTTGTTACTCACCGCACAACAAGGACATCAGATGACACTTCCCATCCATGGTCGAGATCTCAGCTCTCGCGGCCTTTTGACGCTCGGGACTTGGCTCTATGTGGCGCTCGGTAGTGGGCTGGCAGTCGCCGACGAGCCGCTTCAGGCCACGCGGTATGCCATCGCGCAGCCTTCTCAAGGCATGGCCGACGCGCTGCGCGCCATTGCTCGTCAGACCAGCACATCGGTGCTGTTCGAGCCTGCCGCGGTGGCCGGGCGCACGGCCCGCCCCGTGTCGGGACAGTTGTCGCCGATCGAAGCAGTTGCCGCCGCGCTGCAGGGGACCGGCCTGACCGCCGAGTTGATGGCGGACGGCGCCATCGTCGTGAAGCCGCTACTGCCCGGCACCCCGTCGTCGACCTCAGCTCCCAGCAGCAGGCCCCTCTTGGTGCCCACCAGTGGCCGCGGCATGGACGAGCAGGTCCGTGGGGAGGCCGCGGCCACAGGCACAGCGACGAATGGCGTGCTGGCGGTCGTCGAACCTCCGAGCTCCGGCACCCAGGAGCTGGCGCGGGTCGAAGTGACGGGCTCGCGCCTGAAGCGGATCGAAGCCGAAGGCCCGGCGCCGGTGAGCGTGTTCACGCGTCAGGACATCGAGAAAAGCGGGCAACCGAACCTTGAGCGCTTTCTCTCGGGTTTGACCGAGGTATCGATGGCATCGGGGGAGGGCGGCTTTGGCGGGACATTGGGCCAGGGCACCGTCCAGCTCCGCGGACTGCCCCTCGGTTCAACGCTCGTGCTGATCAACGGCCGGCGCGTGCACGCGGTGGGCTCGTCGTCGGGCAACTTCTTCAATCTCAACCTGATTCCGATGGCTGCCGTGGAGCGGGTGGAAGTGGTGCCCCTGGGATCCTCGGCCGTCTATGGCGGTGACGCGCTGGCCGGCGTCGTCAACGTGATCCTGAAGAAGTCGCTCGACGGGATGTCGGTCAGCGCCAAGCTGGGCGCGGGCCGGGGCTTTGAGGATGGCAGCATCTCCGTCACCGCGGGCGGCCAGGGCGGTGACGGCAGCTATCTGGTGATGGGCTCCTACAGCCGCTCGTCGCCGCTGTCGGTATCGGACCGCGCATTCCTGCGGGATGCCGACTACCGGCGCGTGGGTGGGCCTGACGAACGGATGGACTACTGCACGCCGGGCACGGTGCGCTCTGCCAGCGGCGCCAACCTGCCAGGTCTCGGCTCAAACTTGGCGGGCATTCCGGATGTGAAGCCCGGGCAAGTGCTGCGACCGGCGGACTTTCAGGCGACGGCCGGCGTTCAGAACCTCTGCAACGTGTATGCCACGGGCGGCGGCGTGGCGCTGTTCCACGGCTATGAGACGCTGGCGTTGCACACGCTGGGGGAGCGGCGGCTGCTTGGCAGCTGGTCGGCGTTCGGAGAGGCCACCGTGGCCAATGAACGGTTGCATGCCAAGGACATCGCGTTGCTGGTCACGAACGTGCTGGTGCCGGCCGTCAACCCGTTCAACCCCTTCGGCGTGGATGTGCGGGTGACGGCAGCGCTTGGGCCGGAGAACGGCACCGAAGGGTTCTCGCGGCAGACCCGCTTGACGCGCGTGCTGGCGGGCCTGCGCGGCGAGCTGGGCGCAGGCTGGGACGCGGAGATCACGGCGTCGACGGTCGCGGATCGCGGTCGGTCGCAAACGTGGAACGAGACGCTCAATTCAGCGGCACGGACGGCTGCGCTGAACTCCACGTCGCCCGCCACTGCGTTGAACCTGTTCACCACCGGACGCGCCGCGAACGACGAGGTCTTGCACGGCATCTGGAGCGACCGGCTGCGGGAGAGCCGTGGACGCAAGGACCAGTGGGGCGGCCACGTTCGTGGTGTGGTGATGGATTTGCCGGCCGGGCCGGTGGAGGCCATTGTGGGCGCTGAGGTGGCGCGAGACCGGTTCCAGGTGTCAGCATCCGTGGGCTCCCAGAAGGACGAGCTCCGGCGCAGCCATGCGACGTTTGGTGAACTGCGCGCACCCCTGTGGCATGGTGGTTCAGCCGGGGTGACCGGGTGGGATCTGGCCGTGCTGACTGTGGCAGGCCGTCGCGATCGCTATTCCGACTTCGGCGGTGCCAGCACCTACCAGGCCGGCCTGGAGGTGCGGCCCGCGCGCACACTGCTGATCCGGGCGTCGTCGGCGGATTCGTTCAAGCCGCCGACGATGCCGCAGATGAACGTGACGGAGACCGTGTTCAATGCGGCGACGATGCGCCTGGTGGACCCGGCGCGGGGGCGTGAGGCCATCACCTCCGGTACGGTGGTGGCCTCGACCAACCGGGAGCTGGGCCCCGAGCGCGGCACGGCCCGGGGCATCGGTGCTGTCTGGGAGCCCGAAGGTGGACTGGGTACGCGGTTGAGCGCGACGTACTGGCAGATGCGCATCCGCGGGATGATTGCGTCGCTGCGGCCCCAGACGGCGCTGAACTACGAGGCGTTGTTCCCCGGCTTCGTGACGCGTGCACCGGGAGTCAACGGCCAACCGGGCGTGGTGACCAGTGTGCGGTACACCGAGGTCAACTTCGGTCGCCTGGACACCTCGGGCACAGACATGGAGGCGGCTTACGGCTGGCGTACAGGGTTGGGGCGCTGGAACGCCGCTGCGGGCGCCACCCGCACGGACACCTACCAGGTCATGCTGGCACCCGGCGCACTGGTTGACGATCGGCTGGGCCGCCGCTTCGACGACTTCTGGGCGCCACGGTGGAAAGGCCGCCTGTCGCTCGGCCTGGATACCGGTGCCTGGAACATGGGGCTGACCAGCCGCTATCTGGGCCGCTACGTCGACACTGGGTCGAAGGCCAGGTCGCTGGGCGACTACTGGGTGCATGACCTGGGTGGCAGCATCAACCTGAAGAAAGCGTGGCCGGGACTGGTACCGGAATTCAAGGCCGCGACGGTGGGGCTGAGCATTGCCAATCTCGCGGACCGTGCGCCGCAGTTCTTGGACACGACCCCTTACTACGACTACACGCAAGCCGACTGGCGCGGCCGCTACGTCAGCCTCAGGGTGTCGCTCGACTGGTAAGTCGGCCGACGGCGCTCCTGCTCCCTTCTTCCCAATGGGCTGCCGCGCTCGCAAGCGGGCGCGGCGGGCCGCTGCATGCCTCTTTTATCGTCTATGCGTTTCTTTCTCTTCTGGGTGGCGTGCGCCTTGTCTTGTGCGCCGTTGTCGCCTGCGCTGAGCCAGACAGCGGCCGGCCCCACTGTCCGCGAGGTGGTGGAGTTCCGGCAGCTCCTGCAACCCTACAACCACAGCGCCGAAGCACTTCGCCAGCAGGTGTCACCGAATGGCATGCGGGCCTTCATCGTGACCCGCAAGTCCGACGTGGCCAGCGACAGCAACCGTTACGAGATCCAGCTGCTGCACGTGGCGCCGGACCGGTTGTCGCAGCATCGCGTGGCCAGCCCGGAGACGGTGCTGTCGGTGGACGTCAGTGATGACGGCAATGGCGCGTTCCCGGCCATTCAGGGCGTGCGGTGGTGGGACGATCTCAGCCTGGTATTTCTGGCACGCCTGAAGGGTGTGGAGTTCCAGGTCTACCGGCTCCACCTGCCCACGCGGGAGCTGGTGGCGTTGACCCACGAAAGCCTGCCCATCGTGTCGTTCGCGGTCGCGAAGGACATGCGCCGGATCGTCTATGCGGTGCAGGTGCCCAATCCCCCTTTGAAGGACGGCGCTCGCAGCGTCGTGGTGGGCAACCAGTCGTTCTGGAGCGTGAAGTTCGGTCAGCAGCATCTGAACGCGCAGATTCGCAAGTACCGCTTCTTCGTGGCTGACACCGGTTCCGCGGCAGCGCCTCGTCCGCTGGGCGAGCCTTTCGTGGAAGGCAACGGAGCGCGCCCGCAGGTGAGCATCTCGCCGGATGGGCGCTGGGCGCTGCTGCCGCGTTATGAGCCAGACCGAACATTGGCCTGGGCGCGTCAGTACCCGATGCTGGACGAGGTGATGAGAGAGTACGGTCCCGGCCTGCGGGTCGATCCGCTGCGCTATTTCTCCGGGCCGATGGTCTACAAGGCCAGGCGCATGGTGGCCTGGCGCCTTGACGATGGTCGAGAGCAGACCGTGGTCGATGCGCCTGATGACGCCTTGCCCATGAATGGCCAGGAGCGCAAGGACCGGCTCTGGCAGGGGAACGGAACGTCGGTGGTGCTGGCGGGAACGCATCTGCCGCTGACATCGGGAGGACGACGGTCAGCGGCGTCGCACGTGATCGAGTATTGGCCGGACACCGGGCGATGGACGGTGATCGCCGCGCTGAGAGGGCGGCTGGACCAGGCGATGCCGCTGGATGATGGCTTCGCCGTGACCGACGATGGCAGGCGTCGTCAATTCCGGCGGTTGGCAATCGGTGGATGGCAGGAGGTCTCGTCGACCTCGTCTGCGGCCGCCGGGCCGCCGGCGAGATGGACACTGAAGGTGGCGGAATCGCTGAACGAGCCGCCGGACGTCGTGGCGACGTCCCCGACAGGACGGACCGTGCGCCTGACGACGTTGAACCCGCAGTTCGACGCGAACAGCTGGGGCGTGATGCAGCCCTACGCCTGGCGAGACGACAAGGGCCGGCAGTGGCGTGGGGGACTGATGGCAGGCAGTGCCATGCAGGGCACCCGGCGCTTGCCCTTGGTGATCCAGACCTACGGGTTCGCGCCGGACCGGTTCTACCTGGACGGCCCGAACCTGGCGACGGGTTTCAGCAGTGCGTTCGCGGGTCGCGCGTTCCTGCGGGATGGCGTGCTGGTACTGGCAATGCCGCTTCGGCCCGTCGGGGGGCCGATCACGGACGACTGGCGACTGCTGCGGCAGTTCAACGACGGCGTGAAGGGGGCCATCGATGCGTTGGTGAGGGACGGGCGCGTCGACCCCGCGCGGGTCGGCATCATCGGCTGGAGCACCACAGGACAGCGCGTGCTGAACCTGGTGACCTTCTCGGACGTGCCGATTCGCGCCGCGACCATCGCCGATGGCGACGAGAACTCGCTCTTCTCCTACACATTGACCTACGGCTTCGCCGACTCGACCTGGCGGCACAAGGAAGACATCAACCAGGGCGTGCCTTACGGCCCGGGGCTGGCGAAGTGGGTGGCGAACGATGCGTCGTTGCACACCGACTGCATCAGGGCCGCCCTGCGCATCGAGAGCTACGGACAGACGGTGAAGAACAACTGGGACATCTACAGCCTGCTCCGTCGTCAGCACAAGCCGGCGGAAATGGTCGTCATCCCTGACGGCGGCCATGCGCTGTCGAGGCCGAGCGAGCGCATGATCTCGTTGCAAGGCAATGTCGATTGGTTCAACTTCTGGTTGAAGGGGCAGCAGCGTGCGGCACCGGTCTTTGCGTTGGAGACGGCCGCTTCGCTGACTTCGCAGTACGACGCGTGGGGGCAAATGGTGGCCTTCAAACGCGCCGATGACGCCAAGCCGCGCTGCGTGCGGCCCGAGACGTGGCGATAGGGACACCTGATCAAGCGGCACCGGCGGTCTGCTGCTGCCAGAGCCGGGCGTACAGCCCTCCTGCAGCCAGCAGGTCGTCGTGGCGTCCGCGTGCAAGAACGCGTCCGCGATCCAGAACGATGATCTCGTCGGCATGCATCACGGTGCAAAGCCGGTGAGCGATGACCAGCGTGGTGCTCCCCACCGTGAGATGTCGCATGTTCCCCATCACGACTGCTTCCGTGTTGCTGTCCAGCATCGAGGTCGGTTCATCGAGCACATACAGGGACGGTCGCCTGAGAACGGCACGTGCGATGGCGATGCGCTGTCGTTCGCCGCCCGACAGGTGGAGGCCGCGCTCGCCCACTGGCGTCTCGATGCCGAGCGGCAGCGCGCCAATCAGGTCATGCAGTTGTGCTTCCCGGGCAGCGGATGCCACGTCGGCCGGGCTGGACTGGGCCATTCCCAGCGCGATGTTGCTGGCGATGGACCCATGCAGGAGCGCCGTGTCCTGCGGCACGAGGCCAATCGATGCGCGAAGCTCAACGCCAGGCATCTCGTCGATGCGGTGTCCATCGATCAGGATGGCACCCACCTGCGGCGAGTGCAGGCCCATCAGCAGCCGTGCCAGCGACGACTTCCCGGAGCCGCTTGGACCCACAATGGCCGTGGTGCTGCCAGCCTGAATCTCCAGGCTCAAGCCTTGAAAGATGGGACGCTCGCGGGCGTAGCCGAAGTGCACGTTCTCGAACCGGATGGACGGTGCGCGGTGTAGGTCCCGGCATGGATCCCCTCGGGTCGTGGGGGTGGCGTTGCCATCAGGGTCCACGGGCTGGCTGAGCAAATCGAGAAGGGGGCGCATGAAGCTGAGCGCCCGGGACAGGTCGCGCGCGGCACATCCCAACACCTCAAGGGGGCGCACCATCTGCAGCATGTACACGCTGGTGAGCACGACGCCGCCTGTCGTCATCCGTCCTTGCGCTGCGGCGCTGGTGGCGATCCACAGGCAGGCGGCCAGGGAGAGTGTGAAAGCTGCCGAGATGGCGAGTGCGGCGATGGCGTTCAACCGATTGAACTTGAGCCACCGGAGCACCAGTTGCTGGCTGGCCTCTCGCAGCGTGGCTTGCGCTTGTCTCTCCGCGGTGAAGCTGCGCAGGGTCTCCACGTGTCCCACGCTTTCGCTGAGGTGGGCATAGACCGTCAGGCTCGCTGCTGAAACGTCGTTGGCATGCCGGGTCAGCCGCATCGCTGCCATCGCGTGGATCGTCACGTAGACGACGGATGTGATGGCGAAAACGCCGACAAGTTCCGGCTGACCGATGCTCGCCAGCACCACGATCATCGTGACCAACTCGATCGCGGCGGGCACCAGGCTGCCCGTGATGTGACTCGTGATGGACTGGAATCCTGCTCCCGCCAGATCGAGGCTGTGGATCAACTGGCCGCTACGTTGTTGCAGCAGGTACGACATCGGCAGGCGCAGCACGTGGTCGAGGAAGCGATGTCGGAGCGCGGCCTGAAGCCGCTGGTCGATGGCGTCCGCCAGCAATGGACGCACGTCGGCGGCAAGGCGGCCACCGCACACCACCACGAGATAGGCAGCCGCGCTGGCAAGCAGGGCGTGCGTTGCGGGATGCCCTTGCTGTGCCGTCGGATCCAGCGCGTCGACGAGGTGTTTCAACGCCAGTGGAGACAGGGCTGCCAGGGTCCCGCTGACCGCGACGAGCATCAGCGTGGCGCCGGCGCGGGTCCAGGTCTGCCGATCAGATTCCTCGCGCAGCAGGCGCAGCGCGAGTCGCAGCGTGTGGAGGTGCGACATGCCGGTCCGGGCGATCAGGACGTCGGTGCGTCGCTGATGCGCTGCAGCCAGGCTTCGATCGCAATGCAGTTGTGCACTTCGCTGGCGTACGTGTGGGTGGCTGACGGGGAGCCGGACAATGCGGCCTCCACGCGTTTGCGGTCCAGCAGGCCTTGCTTTGCCAGGTGTCCGTCGAGCAACAGGCTTCGGGCGAGCGGCAGATGCCGCTGGAGCACTCCGGAAATGTGGTCATCGATGCTGCCCTTCGCTTGTCGATTGGCGATCTCGGCGGGCAACTCGGCGGCGAAGGCTTGACGCGCCAGGCCTCGGCCTCTGCCACCCTGCGTCAGGAGATAGGTGGGCAGCGAAAGGCATAGCTCGACCACCGGTTGCGATCGCAAGGGGGCGACCACCTCGGGGGAGGCATCCCGCAGGTAGGGATCGAAGTAATCGGACGGGGTGACCAGTTCTGCCAGGTGGTGGTACTTGCCGATGGGCAGATCGGTGGCAGACCACAGGACTGCAGGGATGAACCGCCTGGCCTCTTGTCGGGCAGCCGTCATGGCGTCGGCGCTCACGAGGGTCACGTAGCGGCCTGCGCCGCTGAGCGGGTCGCCGCGAAACGACTGGTCGGCGATGGCGCGACGCACAGCCTCCCAGAAGGAGACGCGGCCCAGGTGCGCTGCGTCCAGCGCGGCCGCCAGGAAGCTGCGGCCGAACCCATGGCGCTTCAGGTGGTCGGCGGCAGGCCAGGTGCAACGCAGCTCGTAGAACACCTGGTCGCCACCCGAGCCCGTGAACATGGCCTTTGCGCCGCAGGCGGCCGCTGCCGCTGCGTCCAGGCGACCCGTTCCCATGCGTCCGATGTAGCTGCCCGCGACTGGCGTGCGTGCGACGTGGAGGACGTCGTCGAGGCGGAAGGCACCATCACGCTCCTGCTCGAGCAACCTTGCGCCAGCGCGCCGCGCGGCGATGCGGGCATAGAAGCGCTCGTCACTGTCCGATCCGGCAGAGTGATAGTTGATGCAGGTGATGCGGTCCGGAGCGACGGTGCGGCGGAGGGTGCCCAGCAGGAGGGCCGAGTCGACACCTCCCGACAGCCTGAGCAGGATGGGGTCGTAGCAGGAGGCCCAACTGTTCGCACAGCTGGCGACGGTTTGCCGCAGCAGGGAGGCGGCCTCGTCGACCTTCGCATCGCGCGTGGCGCGCGCGAAGTCGGCCGCACACCAGACCTGCAGTGGCTTGGCGGAAGGACCCCCGAGGAAGCAGAGTTCCCCAGGCGGCACCTGGCTCACGCCATGCACCGCGGTGTCGCATCCGCCGAGCTGCCCGAGCAGCAGCTGGGCCCTGATGGCGTCCCAGTTCACATCCAGTCGAGGTGATTCGGCAAACTGGAGCCAGTCCTCCAGCCAGGAGAACACGACATGTACACCGTCCAAGGCCACCCGAAAGCAGGGCAGGGTGCCCATGGGGTCGCGCAGCACCTGTCCCACCCCTGCCGACGAGGGGATGAACGCGATGTAGCGGCCCCAGAACTGCGCTGCCAGCGCGCGTCCGCCGGTGCGGATGATGTCGTCGGCTTCCGGGGCGGAGAAGGCAAAGCTCGCGGGCTGCGGGGACGATTCGCTGCGGCGAAACAGCCGGCCGATGATCACGCCGCGATTGCCGGGGAGGGGATGGATGCCGTTGACGCCAGGCGCGTGGCCGGTCGTGAAGACGTGGAAGCCGGGCAGGCGCAATGCTGGCGCCCATCCTCGGGCCGCGCCCAGTCGCTGGCTCATGCGCCCGGCAACGCCGGCGGGTACGGATGCGGCCGGGGTCCAGCTGATGCCGATGTACCGGAACATGTGCGGTCAGACAACAAGAATGGGTTGATGGCGCCGCACGTTCTCATGGGCGTCGTTCAGGACGACATGACCGCATTGCACCCAGGAATGCGCCGCGAAGGGAGATGTGGCAACGCCGATCACCCACTGCGGATAGAACCCTTTCGCCGCCAGGAAGCGGATGAGGGCGAGCGAGTCGAGCAGGCACCGGTCGTGCGCGGTGAGGGCGAACGGGCGCGCGCGGAGGTAGGCAATGACGGCCGCCTGCAGCGGTGCGGTGACTGAGTCGGTGTACGACGGTGGCCGCTTTCTCAGACGGTCTACATGGCCCGCGATCTGGGCCAGGCTTCGACGGCGCAGCCAGCTGGAGGCCACGGCGGCACTGGCCCACAAGCTGATCACGTGCCGGCAGCCAGGGGGAATGTGAAGGTCACTGCCCACCAGGTTCAGGCTTTCCAGTGGTTCTGCAAGCAGTGGCGCCGGAGGGGACGAGGACGTTCTGTCCACCAGCAGGCCTTGCCCGATCCATGAGGTCATGCCGCTCGGAAGCTCGTGGCTGTTCCAGGCCAGCGACGCTCGACCGACCTGCCTCGGCCAAGTGTTGCTCTCCGGCAGGACACTCGAAACGGCGCTCCCGGCGAGCCCTGTGTACCTGCTGGTGTTCAGGTCGAGCATGACGATCTGGCCACCTACCCTGCAAGCCCTGACGTGGTCAGCCAGCCGGTACCGCGGCTGAGGGTGTGCCATCGAGCGCATGGATGCCTCCGTTCAAGAAGCGTGCGGCCGGGAGGGCCGCACGCCTCGCCGATGACTCAGCCGATCAGGCGACGGGGGAATTCCACATCGTCCTCGGACCGGGGGCCTTCCTTCAGACCCTTGGTCTCTTCCTTGGCGTCGCCCAGGTCGACGATCTCCAGTTGCGGTGCTTCGTTCATGACGTTCTCCTTCAGTGGTTGAGGTCAGGATTGCCGTCGGCGGGATGCGTCCGGCGATCAAAAGATAGGCGGGGGCGTCGAGCCGGCGCAATGCTTTGCGCTGACGACCCGGGGCGTTCGGCGCCGACGAAAGCGCAAAGCTCCAGCAAGTGCAGCCGGGTTGCGGCGCCCGAGCGTCAGGGACACGCGACTGATCGTTCGGCGTGCTCTCACCGCATCGCCGTCGAGCGGCCTGCACACGAAGCCGCAGGGTCCCCGTCGCGCATGACGGCGGGTGGCGCCGGGGAAACCGGGCTCCCCCATCCTCGTAGTTCTGGCCGCGACCGAACGCTGTCAGCGGTGCTACTTTTTTTCTACTGTGGTTTTGGCTCGCTGAAACGTCATAGAGGGATGGAGACCTCGCTTTCAGCGGAACACCTGCAGAGGACCTGGCACATCTGCTGGCAGGCTGCCAAGGGGCGCAACCTGCTGGCGGATGCGTCCATGGCGAGACGGATACGCGAGCGGCTGCTGGCCGCGCATGAGCCCCGCGGCCGGGATCTCCTGTACTACCTCCTCATGCCGACGGAGATCCACCTCGTCTGCAAGCTGCCTGTCGACGCAAAGCCGCGTGTCATCGCCCGATCGCTCGCCAGCCTCGTGGCGCGCTGGGTCCGTGAGATCGACAGGACGCGTGGGCCCGTCTTTGCGGGTCGTTATCACGCTCACCCCATCGCGAACTCCACCGCCCTGCAGCGCGAGGTTCGCATGCTGGCCTGGCGTCCAGTCGCGGTGGGGCTCTGTGCGAGGCCCACGTACTACACGAGATCGTCACTTCGGGCCTCGATGGGGCTGGATCGGGCACACCCGTTCGATGCCAAGGCGTTGTTGAGCGTCTTCGACAGTTCGATCTATGGCGCACGGATGGCCATGCGCGCCGTTATCCGTGGACGTCCGCCGTGCGTCGAACTGAGGGAATGGGAGCTGGACCGTGGGCTGGCGCTCGCGATGGGTGCTGCGAATCAGACTTCACCGCTTGTCCGGGAGGTCGAAGGGGCGGCGGCCGCATTCGTGGCGGCAGGCGGTGGCGAAGGGATCGACGGCGCCCTTCAGTTGTTGGAGCTGTGGGTGGGCGCTGCCGTCGGGCTTCATGAGACGCCGTCGCTGAAGCAGGTGCCAGGTGCCGCGGGCTCGCGTGCGCGAGCGCTGGTGGCAGGACTGGCGGTCCAAGCCAAGCTGTGCCCGGCAGCCTTCGTGGCGCGTTACTTCCAACGTGCCAAGGCCACGCTGTGTGAACAGATGGCGGCCTCGCGTGCCAGACCGGCCGACCAGCATCTGCTAGCCACACCGCCGCTGCAAATTCTTCGCGAAGCGGTCGCACTGAGGCGTGGCCATCGCAAGCACGACGACCTGAAGCCAGTCCCGCCAGGTGGTTGAGTGAGCGACGAAACGAAGTCCTACCGACTGACTCAGGGAGCAAGGGCCTGGCATCGCGCCGACGAACGCTCCTGTCAGCAGTACGTCGCCGTGAAGCACACCTTGGTGCCGCCCAACATCTTCCGGCTGCGTCACCGCCAAGCTAAGACCAGAGAGCAGGTATTACCGACTGTCACGGTTACGACGGCTGTGCACGCCAGTCTGTACATGCAGTCAACGCAGGGATGCTCACGGTTGTCTCAGCCACGGAAACCGTCGTCTGCCAGCATGCGCGCTGCTTGAAGGACTGCCTGGGGGTGGGCGTGCAAGACCTTCCTCCTCGGCGCCTTCGTGCCCCCCGGGGTCTCCGCCAAGTCGCCGAAGCTCTAGGTGATCATCACCGACGACACACGCTCTGGCCCCCAGCCAGTCACGGCCGCCGGCTTTGCCAATGTGCAGCGTATGTTCCTGGCCGATATGCCTGAACCTCGTCTCGCTTGCGACCCGCCCGGCAGTGCCTGCGGCATGCTGAGACAGAACGGCGCGCTGGTCTCAACCGAGCTCGTCAACGTCAAGGGGAGGGTAGCCATGGTCACCGGCTTTATCGCCGGTGACGGTTGGGCGGTGCAGGACGAGGTGCAGCGCGCCGTGCGGGTGTTCGCGGAACAGGAGCGACGAGACAACGCGCGATGAACTTATGCACCCCTGCTGGCTAGCCTGACGTCGTCGACGCTCTTTTGAACGCCCCAATGGCACGAAAGCGTTCTGATCTCTGATCGCGCTACGCTGCGCGGCTTTGCTCTCTCGGGTTTCCTGACAATGAATCGAAATGCTGACGGCGCGCTTGGCAGACTTTTCAAGCGTGCATTGCTGGCTTGCTTGTTCGTGCCTACCCTCGCGGCCGCATGGGGCGCTGAAGGCCACCGGCTGATTGCAGAGCTGGCCTACGAGCGGTTGCCCGCACCGACGCGTGATCGCGTGCAGGCACTGTTGGCGTTGGAGCCAGGGGCCACGTTGCCCTCCATCGCGACCTGGGCTGACGAAGTTCGCTCTCCGTCTACCGCCGCGTGGCACTACACGAACTTTGATGGGAGTAGCGCATGTCGGTATGAGGAGGAACAGAGCTGTCCTGATGGGCAATGCGTGGTGGGTGCCTTGGACCGTCAGGCTCGCGTCCTTGCCACCGCGAAGACGACGGAGGATCAGCTCAAGGCGCTGAAGTGGGTGGTTCATTTGGTTGGCGACGTGCACCAGCCGCTTCATGCAGGCATCACCGGAGACAAGGGCGGAAATCTGTACCAGGTCCAGGCTTTCGGACGAGGCACCAACCTGCACTCGGTCTGGGATGGTGTCTTGATCAGGAACTGGCCGGGCGGTTCACAGGCATTGCGAGAGGCGGTGGTCACGGCGATTCCCAAGCCTCGTGAGTTGCTGTCATCACAGCAATGGGCCGAGGAGTCCTGCAAGATCGTCAGTGCGCCCGACTTCTATCCCGACGGACGCTTCATCACGGAGGAGTATCAGCAGCGGTGGGCGCCCGTAACCGCGAGTCGGATGGCAGCGGCTGCGGATCGGCTCGCGAAAGTGCTGACTAAAGCGTTGCCGTAGCCAGCCGCTTCAGCCCTTTATAGGCCTCGTCCCCCGGAGCCGCCCCTACATCCCCCACCCCGTACGCGCCGCCGCTGTCAGTTCTAAGCGTCGCGCGACTGTCATCCACTGATCTGCTGCTTTCAATTCCCGGGCACGCAGACGCTTGGGTGCAGAGCCCCAATGCCGCAGCTCCTACGAGCCTTTGGGAAATCCTCCGTCACCGCCTCTGATGACGTCTTGGAACACTTTCACACATCGACTTCCATGGCTGTAAGGAGTTCCCGTGACAACTGTGCTTTCTACGCTTCGCCGTCTGCCCCGCTGGCCTCTATGGGGGGCGGCACCACTCGCCGTGGTCGCGTTGACGGTCTCCGGCATTGACCTCCTGCAAGCAGCGTCTGAGGTGCGGGTTGCCACACAGGCAAATTCGTCGGACCGCCTGGGAGCGGACTCGAAGGTCAGTGTGTCGCAGCGGCAAGCGGCGGGCAGCCTCTAGGAGATTTCCATGTGGAATCATCAATCCCCAGACAAACCTGCCCAGCCTGCCGAAACTCATGAAGAGAAGGTGGCGGTTTTCGCCGAGAAGTGCGGCTTGTTTACCGATGAGTTGAGGCGTCCCAGCGCCGCCGAGACAGATGAGGACTTCTTCTGGCGTTCCCGAGAGCCGCGATTCTGAATCGACGCCCGTTGAGGGGGCAGACGTGTCGCCGTGAGGACCCCCGTGATTTTTTGTTCACTGGAATCATGGGAATCGAGTTCCGCTGAGGTGGCCTGCTGCAAGCGCTTGCTCAACTGGACAATTGGTTCAAGGCTTTGACAGTACACGCTTGGGGTTATCACACGCCGTGCACGGCCTTGCTGCGTCTCGGCCGGCGCGTGTCCTGCTTCATGAACCTTCAACAGGCATTGGTCAAGATGTCCCGGCTGAGCCGGCGAGCCTGCTGCAATGGCCATGAGGTAATCCAGTCGTCGATATTGAAGTCGTTCTGGATGAAGCCCCACTTCAGCAGGAAGGCCTTCTGAACCTTGAGCGCGTTGACGGAGGTGTCGCTCAGCTCCGTTTGCTGGCGCAGGTGCAGGTCGGCGCCGTAGGCCTTGCTCACCCAGGCCTCGCCGCCGCGGGTCTCGCGGCTGATGTAGGCCAGCGTCTCGGCCGGGTGTTCGGCTGCCCACTGCTCGATGGCGACGATGCGGGCCAGGAAGCGTGCGGTGATGTCCGGATAGCGATCCAGCATCGTCTGGTGCACGGTGATGGGCCTTGGCGTGCCATTGTGGATGCGCACCAGTGGATCAGGGTGGCGGCTGATGTCGAGGACGACATGCGCCTGCACCTGCTGCGTGAGCTGCAGACCTTGATCACCCTTCAGGTAGATCGCGTCCACCGTGCCGTGCTGCAGCGCGCGGGCCAGAAGCCGATACTCGGCTTGGGAGTTCACCCACTGAGAGTCACCTGGCGTCGCGCCGGGCTCCTCCAGCGCGATGTCGATGAATTCGACCTCGTCGGGCCGCAGGCCACCCGACTCCAACGCGACGAGGAAACCGTGCAGCGCCTCGGAGCGGCGGCTTTCGATGCGGCTGCTGTACAGCGGCAGGCCGATGCGCCGGCCGCTCAGGTCGCGGGGCGACTTGATGCCGGTGCCTGGTAATGTGACGATGCCCTGGTACTCGTCCAGCCAGTTCAGCCCCAGCACGCGCGTGGGCGTGCCCTGCGCACGTGCCCAGATGGCGGGCACGTTGCCACCTTGGCGGAAGGAGTGGGCAAGATGATGGTCGGTGCGCGAGTGGCGCAGTGCGGGGTCGGTGGTCTCCTCCAGCGTGAAGACCTTGATGCCGTCGGCACGGAACTCGTCGTGGAACCAGCCGAGCTGGGAAGCCAAGCCCAGCGGAGTGGGGTTGGGTGTGCGGGTGTACCAGAGGGTGTCGGGCGCGGAACTCATCGGGGGCTCTTCTTGCAAAGGGAGCGTTGGACGGCCGGATAGGGCAGGACTGCCTGCCGCACGCCGGTGGCACGGCGTGCCGTGAGAGCGACGGTCAACCCTCGCTGACCTGATCGGCCAGTTCCTCCTGCCCGCCATCGCGCAGATGGCCATAGCGTTTGAGCAGCGTGCGCATCACGTTGCGCGAGATGCCCAGCAGCGCGGCGGCGCGCACCTGGTTGCCACGGCTGATGCGGAAAGCCTCGTCGACGATCATGCCCTCCACCTCGCCGAGTAGCCCGCCGGGCGGCGCCTCCAGCAGTGTGCACAGCGTGCGGCGCAAGTCCTGCAGCGGCGTGCTGGCCAATGGTGGCGGCACCAGTGCCGACTCCAGGGGTAGCGGGGCCGCGCGCACCTGCCGCGCAGGTTGCCCCACCAGCTTCAAGTGCTCGGGCCGGATCTCCTGTTCCGACGCTACCAACAGCGCGAAGTGGATGACGTTCTCCAGTTCGCGGATGTTGCCCGGCCAGCTGTAGGCCTGCAGCGCCGCCAGTGCGTCGGCACCCAGCCGGGGTTCGGGCAGGCCCAGCCGCCGGCTGTAGAGGCCAAGGAAGTGGTTGGCCAACGGCGCGATGTCGCCGATGCGGTCGCGCAGCGGCGGCAGTTGCACCTGCACGATGTTGAGGCGGTAGAAGAGGTCGAGTCGGAAATGACCCGCCGAGACCGCTTCGTTCAGGTCCACGTTGGTGGCCGTCACCAGCCGTACGTCGACGGGAGTGGCGCGGTGCTGGGCGCCACGCGTTCGATGAGCTGCAGCACCGCCTGCGAAGCGGGGTCGACGAAGGCCAGCGACTTGGCGCGGATCGACGTCGGGCCCGCGGAGCCGCCCTCCAGGCTGATCAGGGCAGGGCCCTCGGACGGTCGAGCTTCTTGCATGGGCGTACTTCCTCAGGAGGTGGTCGCCACCCAAGGCAGCGACAAGCAGCCGTGATGCTAGAAGTGGCATGCCACTATCTGAAGGACGAATTGCGTCGATGCTTATGAGCACGGCCGGCAGGGGCTCAGAGGTCGGTCGCTCGCAGCAGGTTCAGCGAGCGCGCCTGCTCGTAGAGGCCGCTCATCTTCCATTGCTGTTTCAGCACGCCGGGGCCGAGATCGCGCGAGCCGCCGAGCGCCTCTGCCTGGAGCTGGATCTGCGCACCTTCTTCCAGCAGTAGGATGAACTCTGCCGTGTTGCGCAGGCCCTTGGTGCCCCATACGGTTGCGCCGCCGTTGGCTTCCAGGATGGCCGAGGTGTACGGGTTCTCCACCAGCTTCTCCAGGATGAAGTCCACCTCCTGCTGGCGGCGGTCGATGTAGATCGGTAGCTCGCGGAACAGCTGGAAGCGCTGCACCGGCACGTAGCGGATGGGCAGCGTGCGGTGGGTCTGCGCCCAGGCGCCCAGCGCGGGGGAATGCACGTGCGAGACGGTCGTGATCTCCGGGTGCTGCTCGAACAGCTTGGTGTAGCGGCCTGGGCCGCCCTTGCCGGCGCCGAGATACACCGTGCCGTCGAAGCCGGTGACGGTGGCCTTCAGTGGCTTGTGTTTCTCAAACGGCCCGGGGTAGTTGACGGAGACGAGCTTGTCTTCACCCGGCACGCGCTCGATGAAGCCGACGGTGCCGTTGGCGGTGATGGTGCCTGTGTCGCGGTAGGCCTCGAAGATGACGGCAGCCTGCTGCTTCACTTCGGCGACGAAGGCCTGCAGCGACTCGCTGAGCTCGGGCGTGGTGGGGGACGTGGTGGTCATGGGAACTCCCTGCGTGTGGTGAATGGGAGGCGACGTCAGGCCGCCAGCGAGATGGGGGTGGCGACCGGTGCGTGGGCGTGCCAGTTCAGCAGCCGTCGGGCCTGGGCCAGCGCCAGTTCGATGCGGGCCAGCGCGGCGCGGGTCTCGGGGCCGGCGTCGTCCAGCCGGTAGTTGGTGAAGGCGGTGTCCTTCACGAACACACCGGCTGGCACGGTGACCAGCTCGAAGAAGCTGGCGAGCGGGCGGAGCTGGTGTTCGACGACGAGCGCATGCCGGTCGCTGCCGCCGGTGGCGGCCAGCAGCGCCACCTTGCCAGTGAGCTTGGTCGGGTCCAGCAGGTCGATGAAGTGCTTGAACAGGCCGCTGTAAGAGCCCTTGTAAACCGGCGAGGCCAGCACGATGAGGTCGGCCGCCTCCAGCGTGCGCTGGGCGTTGACGATGGCCGGCGGCAGCTGATTGAAGCTGACGGCGCCGCCGAGGTAGGGCGCCAGGTCGGCGATGTCGATGATGTCGATCTGTGCCGAGGTGCCGGCGGCGGCGCGCTCGGCGATGAAGTCCACCAGCGCACGCGTGCGTGACGGCTGGCTCAGGCTGCCGCTGAGGGCAACGATGCGGGGCATGGCAATTCTCCTTGGAGTGAAGCGGGGTCAGGCGGCGCGGTCCAGCCAGATGCGATCGAACCGCCACGTGGGGAAGTGGGTGCTCTCGGGTGTCACGCCGTGAACGCGGGTGCGCACGGCGTCCAGCGTGTGGGCGAAGCCCCAGATCAGCAGGCCGCCGCGCTCGTGCTGGATGCGTTGTGCCTCGTGCACCAGCGGCTTGCGCTTCTCGACGTCGGGCTGCTGCATGGCGGCCTCCACCAATTCCACGAAGCGCGGGTCGCGGAAGTTCGTCTTGTTGACGGTGGCGTGTGGCCCGTCGGCATGCAGGGCCGACACCAGCCACGCGTGGCCCAGCGAGCCGCCGGTGCTGATCGCCCAGTCGGCGCGGCGCGCGCCGGCGAATGTGGCGGCGTCCACCTGCTTGACGGTGATCTCCACACCGGCCTGGCGGGCCTGCTCGGCCAACACCAGCGCGGGGCGGGCGCCGATGGCGTTCGTCGTCAGTTCCAGCTGCAGCTGGGGGTGGCCGGCTGCAGCCAGCAGCGCGCGGGCCTGGGCCAGGTCTTGCTGGCGCTGTGGGATGCCGGTGTTGAAGGTCGGGTCGTGCGGTGCATAGAGGTCGTTGGCGATGCGGCCCTGGCCGTTGAGCGCACGGTCCACCAGGTCCTGCCGGTTCACCAGCAGTCGGAAGGCCTGGCGCACGCGCACGTCATCGAACGGCGCCTTGGCGGTGTTCATGTCGAACGACTGCCAGTAGTTGGTCTTGGACACGACCACCTTCACGCCTTGTGCCTGCTGCAGCAGCGGCAGCTGCTCGGGCGAGATGGCGTTGGCCATGTCGATTTGGCCGTTCAGCAGCGCCTGAAGACGCGAGGTCTGATCCTTGAAGTCGATGATCTCCAGTTCGTCGACATAAGGCTGGCCGGGCTTGAAGTAGTTCTCGAAGCGCGTGAACAGGGAGCGTTGGCCGGGCACGAATTCCTTGAGCCGATAGGGGCCAGCGCCGACGGGGTTGGTGACGGGGTCGTAGTCGGTGGGCACGATGCCGCCAAAGTTCACCCAGGTGTCCGCCAGCGGCACGTAACCGCGGTGATCGCGGAACGTGATGCGCACCGTGCGGTCGTCGAGCTTGCGGAGGTTGTCGCGGTCCACCACCGCCACCAGGCCGGCGTAGGGCGAGGCCAGCTGCGGGTCGGTGAGCCGGCGGATGGAGAAGATCACGTCGTCGGCGCTGATGGTTTTGCCGTGGTGGAACTCCAGGCCGGGCTTCAGCCGCAGCGTCCACTCCTTCGCATCGGCACTGACCTCCGCGGACTCGGCGAGCGCGAGGTCCGGGGTCATCTCCGAGCTCCACTCCCACAGCTTGGCGTACAGCGCGAAGCCCCGCAGCGTGGACGCGCCCGCTGCGGGCTTGTGCGCGTCGAGGTTGCCGGCCTGGCTGCCATCCACCACGCCCAGGCGCAGCCGACCGCCACGCTTGGGGGCGAGTACGGCGGACGCGGATGCCTGTGGCGAGGCGGCCGTGCCGGTGCGGTCGCTGCAGCCCGCCAGGCCCACACTCCCGGCGCTGGCGCCTAGCGCCAAGGTGCTTGCCATCCAGTCGCGTCGCGACATTGCCCAACGGTTCATGTCGCCGTCCTCAGAAGTGATACGCGAAGCTGACCTGCGCGCTGCGCGCGGCGCTGGGCACGATGAACTCATTCGTGGTGCCGGTCAGGCCCGAGCTGAAGTTGCGCTGGTTGGTGAGGTTGCGCACCGTCAGCGACACCTCCCACGCCGGCCGGCGGTAGTACACCGTCCAGTCCAGCGCGTGCTCGGCCGGCACCTTCACGGTCTGCGTGATGCTGGTCCACCACGCGCTGGTCCACCAGCCGGCCAACTGCGTGCCCCAGGCCTCGTCGAAGCGGTAGTCCACGAAGCCGCTGACCGAGTGCTTGGGGATGCCCGGCGCGTCCAGCTCACCCGGCGCGACGCGGCGGTTCAGCACGTTGCCATCGCCGAACACGGTGGCGTTGTCGGCCACGAAGCCCCATGGCGAGAAGAAGCCGCCGGAGCCGAAGGACACGTAGTCGTACTTTGCGCGGATGACGCTGGCGTTCAGCCCGCCGGACCACTGCGGCGCCAGCTGCGCGCGCAGCGTGGCCTCGGCGCCTTCCACGCGCAGCCGGGCGATGGAGCCGTCCGGCGCGGGGGAGAGGTCGCGCTCGGCCTTGTAGAAGGCCAGCGAGCCGAACAGGCGGCCTGGGATGAAGTCGGCCTTGGCACCCACCTCGCGCAGGTTGGACAGGCTGCGGAACGCCAGCGGGTTGAGCTGGTTGTTGGTGCCCCAGGTCAGCACGTCGGCGAAGCCGCCGGTGTTCAGCGCGTAGGAGCGGTCCACCGTGGCGTACAGCGTGCTGTCGGGGGTGGGTTTCCACAGCACGTTCAGCTGCGCGGCGGGCAGCCAGCGGCCCAGGTCGGCCGAGGCGACCTGGGCGGCCGTGAAGGCTAGCGGGTTCTCGATGTGCGCGCGCACATGCGTGGCGCTCAGGCCCAGGTTCACGCCGAAGCGCTGGTCCACCAGCGTGTTGAGCTGTGTGAACACGGTGCGGCTGACCCACTGCCCCGTGGAGGTGTACGTGGCGCCGCCCACGCTGGCTGATCCACCAGGCTCGGCATACAGACCGTTCTCGACCGGGTACATGCGCGGGAGGCTGAGGTAGCCGAACACGGTCTGCTGCGGCACGCCGGCGGTGCCGATCCACGAGCCCGAACCGGCCGGCGTGGGCAGGCCGTAGATGGTGGCGGGCGTCTTCAGCTCGCGCGGGGCAGTGAGGTCGTAGGGCGACGTGAAGAAGCTGTTGTTGGCGGCCAGCGTGGTGTAGCTCTCGCGGCGGTAGGTGCCGCCGGTATTGCATTGCGCGTCGATGCTCACGCCGCCCACGCTGAAGCGGTAGTGGCCACGCAATTCCAGCCGGTTGTCCAGCAGGTGGTCGCTGAACTGCGACTGGAAGCTGCCGACCGAGTCGCCCGTGTCCTTGGAATACTGAAACAGCGTGCTGTTGGCGACGCTCCACTCGGGCGTCAGATCCACCACCACGCGGCCCTGTGAGGTCACGCGCTTGGCGGTGTTCTTGTCCTGCGGGCGGGAGAAGTCCGAGCGCGACAGCGACACCAGGCCGTTGCCGGGCGTGCTGGGGTCGTACACCCAGCCGCGCACCGTGCCCGGGTTGGCGCCGCTGGTGAGGAAGGAGGGCAGCGCCGTGCCCGTCAGCAGCGGGCCGGCGATGTACTGGTTGGACGCGTTGGGCGTGCGCTGCACCCAGCCGGTGATGGCGCTGTTGTAGGCGCCTGAGGCGTACACCGGCGAGTAGTAGCGGGTGACGCTGCCCACCGTCTGCGAAATGATGGGCGTGGCGCGGCCGGCGTAGTACATGCCGCTGTCCACCAGCTGCTGCGTGCCACGGTTCCAGCCGTGGATGACGTTGAAGTCGTAGTAGTCGTCGTAGGCCGCGTTCCAGTCGATGCGGATCTGGTCGGTGGGCTTCCAGGCCACGGCACCGTAGACGGCGTTGTAGTTGTTGCGCACGCCGTCGTAGTAGTCGTCGGCGCGCTGCGGCGTGAGGCTCACGCGGTAGGCCAGCGTGTCGCTGATCGGGCCGGTGATGTCCAGCGTCAGGCGCTTGCTGTTCCAGCTGCCGAACATGCCGCTGATCGTGGTGTGCTGGCGGTCGAAATCGGGCTTCTTGGCGAGGTAGTTGGCGTAGCCGCCGCTGCGGCTGCTGGCGCCGAACACCTGCGACGGCGGGCCGGCCACGATGTCCACGCCCTCGAAGGCGTTGGTGTTGAACGGGTGGCGGACGTTGTAGGTGCGCTGGCCGTCCTGGAACAGTTCCGAGCCCTGGCCGCGGATCAGCGGCGCGATGGACACGTTCTGCCCGCCGTTGCGCGTGATGCCCGGCGCATAACGCACCAGGTCGTCGGCGTTGCGAATGGGCTCGCGCTGCAGTTGCAGCGCATCGATCTGCGACACCGCGCGCGGCGTGTCGATGACGGCGGCTTCAAGGCCGGCGACGGCGCTGACGCGGCGCGACTTGTCTTCCGTGCGCTTGCCGGTGATGGTGACCGCCTCGACGCGGGTGACCTGCGGTGCCGGGTCGGGCTCGGGGGCGGGATCGGGAGTGGCCCAGGCCGAGGCGGTGGCCAGGGCAAGCAGGCTGTGCAGGGGAATGGCGCTGCGGTTCGTCTTCTTCAGGGTCGTCATGTCGTGGCTAGGCGCAGAGGATTTGCGCTGCCTTCCGCAGGGATCGTGCCAAGCCAAAAACGCGTGTCTGGTGCCTGCACGATGCATTGCGGAAGCGATTTCTGCTGGCTTCTGCGCAGCGGCTGCTGGCCCGCGAACCGGCCGCGTGATGCGATCTGCGCAGCGTGCGGCAACGCCCCTGGGGCTGACGATTGGCATGTCCTTTGCGATCAACAGGGCATCCCGAAACCTCGCAATGGAGCACCCTCCCATGGGCATCAAGATCCTCTGGTACATCAGCAGCCCCGATGGCCCCGTGCCGTGGGAAGACCACGGCAGCTGGCTCAACGACCTGGGCCAGCTGCAGGCGCATGCGCGCAACATCGACCGCCTGGGCTATTACGGCGCGCTGCTGGCGACCGACCAGCACGAGTCCATCACGCTCACCGCCACGCTCGCGCCTCTCACGCAGCGCATGCTGTTCCTCACCGCGCAGCACCCCGGCTTGATGACGCCGGCCAAGCTTGCGCAGATGGCGCTCACCATCGACCGCTTCACCCAAGGCCGCCTGGTGTTCAACGTCGTCAACGGCAACGACGTGGGCCTCAAGAGCATGGGCATGCCCATCCCGCACGACGAGCGCTATGCCTACAGCTACGAGTTCTGGGACGCCTTCCAGCAGCTTTACGCCGGCTCCAACGACGGCTACCAAGGCAAGTACATCCAGATCGCGCCGCGCGTGAACAACCCCGGCCGGCCGCCGCTGCCGCCCACGCAGAAACCCACCATGCCGCTGTGGGGGGCGGGCACGTCAGAGCCTGGCGTGGAGCACTCGGCCAAGCTGCTGGACTGGTACCTGAGTTTTGCCGATGCGCCGCCACGCCTGGGCGAGAAGTTCCGCACGGTCGGCGCTCGCGCCGCTGCGCACGGCCGCAAGCTGCGCTTCGGCACGCGGCTGCAGGTCATCGTGCGCGACACCGAAGAGGAGGCCTGGGCGCATGCGCAGTGGATCCTGGACCAGACCTCGCACGCGACGGCCGTGCGCCTGGCCTCGCGCCAGCTCGGCCCCAAGGGTTTGGACGCGGATGTGCAGAGCGACGACCCGCTGGTGCACAAGCGCCTGGCCGCGCTGAGGGCCGGCAAGCTGCCCGACGTGCGCGACCTGGAGGTGCACCCCAACATCTGGGTCGGCCCCAGCCCTTTCGGGTTCGACATCCTGCACCCCTGGGCGGGCACGTGGATCGTCGGCAGCACTGAGAACGTCGCGGCGCGGCTGCGCGAATTCCATGCGCAGGGCACGGAGGCGTTCATCCTGTCCGGGTGGCCGCTGGTGTCGGAGGCGCAGCGCTTCGCGCGCACGGTGCTGCCGCTGCTGAAGGACGACCTTGAGCATGGCTTCGAGGTGCCTGCCTTCGATGAAGCGGACCCCGTCCACGCAGAGCTGCGCGCTACGGTGCCGGCGCACGCCTGGCCCGGCGCAGCGGCCTGAAGTCAGACAGCCCCGGCGCCTGCGCGGCGCCGGGGCTGTCTCGTCCATCGGCCGGGAAGGTCAGAAGTTGGCCGTGGCGGAAACGCCGTACGTGCGCGGGTTGCCGTAGGTCACCACGTAGTTGCCTACGCCGGTGCCGTTGGGCCGGCCGTGCACCTGGTACAGCTTGTCGGTGGCGTTGTTCACGTAGCCGGTCACGCGCAGCCCGCGGGAGGGCGTGACGTAGGCCAGGCGCAGGTTCAACAGCGAGAAGGCCTCGTTGGCCAGTGGCTTGTCGACATCGCTCTGGCGGTCGACGGTGAAGAACTCTTTGCCGCGGTAGTTCACGTCGCCGCCGGCGATGAGCTGCCCACCCCCGGCGAGGCGGATCGTGTAGTCCAGACCGAGCGCCGAGGTCACCTTGGGCGAGCGCACCAGCCGGTTGCCGGTCGAGTCACCCACGACGATCTGCGTCACGGGGTTGCGGTTGACGAAGTTGGTGTAGCGCCCGTTCAGCAGCGCCAGCGAATAGCGCACGCGCAGGTCCTGCACCGGGCGCGCGTCCAGCTCCAACTCCACCCCATCCACCTTGGCCTTGGGACCGTTGGCCAGCGCGCTCACCACGCCGCCGCCCGACACCGGCGTCAGCAGGTTGGTCTGGATGTCGGTGTAGTTGTAGTGAAAGACATTGGCATTGACGATCAGGCGGCCGCCCAGCCATTCGGACTTCAGCCCCGTCTCGACGCTGTCCACGTACTCCGGCTTCACCGAGGTGGCCGTGTCCAGGTTGGCGCCGATGCCCACGTTGAAGGCGCCGGAGCGGAAGCCCCGGGCCAGCCGCAGGTAGCTGCGCAGCGTGCTGCTGATCTGGTACTCCGGCGTGATGTCCCAGGTCCAGTTCTTATAGGTTGACGACAGCAGGCGTGTGCCCGAGTTGGTGGCCGGCGTGCCCGGGTTGATCAGCGAGGTAACGTCCCAGAAGTTGCCGGTGTCAAAGTTGGCGATGTTGTACTGCAGCAGGCGGATGTCCAGTTCCTTCTTCTCCGTCGTCCAGCGCAGGCCGCCGGTGATGCTGAAGTCGTCGGTCACGTCGTACGTCAGGCTGCCGAACGCGGCGCTGCTGGTGTTGTCGTGCACGTAGGCCGTGCGCCGGAACGCCGGGTTCGCGGTCGACTGCGCGGCCGGCGCGCCGGCCGGCAGGTTGACCAGCGCGGCTTGGTAGCGCGCCGCGACGGCGTTGCTGGTCAGGTGTTCCTTGAAGAAGTGGGCGCCGGCGATCCAGCGTAGCCGCTCGTCCTTGGGCGACGTGACGCGGAACTCCTGCGTCGTCTGGCGCCATTCGTTGTCGGTCTTGGAGCGGACCTCGGTCTCGTACGGGGCCGTGCCGCCGCCGCCCAGCGCATTGCTGCGCGTCAGGTCGTGCGCCGTGATCGATGTCAGCAGGTGGTCACCCAGCTTCTGGTTCAGCGTCAGCGACGCGCCCTCGGCCTTGACGACCTGCGTGTTGGCGATGCGGCCTTCCGTGATGCGGCCGTCGGGCCGCGTGTACTGCGCCGGCGTGCCGGGGTAGTAGGTGCCCAGCACCAGCGAGCCGTTGCTGCCCACGTCGTTGAGGGTGCGCGTGTGCAGCTTCAGCAGCGCGTCGAAGCTCTCGGTGGGGCGGGCCAGGAACTGCACGCGGTAGCCGGTGTTGTCGACGCCGCCTTCCTTCTTGCCGGTCCAGGTGTTGGTGTTGAAGCCGTCGCGCTTGTCGGAGTTGTAGGCCACGCGAGCGGCCAGCCAGTTGCCGGCGACCACGCCGCCCCAGGCGCCCTGGAAGGTGCGCTGCCCGTCGCTGCCGAAGCCAACCGTCGCGTCACCGCTCGCTGGCTTGAACTCGGGCTTGCGCGAGATGAAGCTGATGGCGCCGGCCGTGGTGTTTTTGCCTTATAGCGTGCCCTGCGGGCCGCGCA
>SXGQ01016515.1_pt1 | contig 30686 bp, 12 predicted proteins | sample 3178371 | NCBI WGS metagenome assembly SXGQ01 (sample SAMN11356859, study PRJNA531348) | freshwater metagenome | isolation source: freshwater sample F1-20 | place: China: Fuxian Lake, Yuxi | collected 2017-12-25
AACATGCGTGAACTGGTAAAAATCAATTATTTCCCAACCAGCACAGAAAGCAACAAAGGCGCAGACAACAATGCCAATGAAGTGGGAGCCAATGCATCTGAATATTATTATCAAGAAGATAATCAAGGCGGCACTGACCTGCGTATCATTGGCGATCCAGCTTGGATACAGCAAGGCAGCCTCACTGGCAGATTGACCAACGGCAAAGACTTCAGCACACAGCCTTTTCTGCCAGACGGCACTATAAATTTTGACGCTGCACAGGTCATGTTTGAAGTGAGTTGGCAACGTCCTGAAGACTATGATCTCAGCACTGGCCTGGCCGATCCTTATGCCAGACCAGGCAATGCCAGCCGCCAGCCGCAACAAAGCAATGTGTATGTGGCCACCAAGGTCACACATGAATTCCGTGGCGGCAAATTTGAACAAGTGATCAATGGCGCTTTGTTCAATTATCCAAAACCCGATGGACTCAACACTGTGAATGGTGGTGCAACAGTTGGCAAAAGCACAGACAAAGCAGCGGCAGCAGCCGGCACAGCCAGCACCACAGTGTCCAGCAACGGCACAGCAGAACGAGAAAATGCCGCAGTGTCTGGCGTGAGAATCAGTGCAGATGGTGCCGGACCCAACCCCATTTCAGCCACTGCCGGTGGACCCAACGGATTCTTGGCCAGCGCACAAAAACAATTACAAGGTTTAGGAGCCAGGATACCCAGCAGTTTGAACACAGCAACAACTCAGGCCATCAACAACGCCATTGCACCATTTGCCGCAGTCAACAATGTGACACCGGCCAGTTATCCACGTGCGCCCACTGGATCAGGTGTGGGTCCAGCGTCATTGCCAACCTTGGCAGATGCAGGCCTGCCAGATGTGCTGCGAACCGCAGTGAAAAAAATCAACGACAATCCATTGGCCACAGCAGTGTATGAACGCACACAGTTAATATCTAAAGATGCATAAGGACTGACATGTCAGAAGAAATACAACGCAGTAGAGGAAGACCGCAAAATTTCAAACAAGACCGCGGCGGCGTGGCCACAGAATTTGGTCCTTTCACTGCTGTGGTAAAAAACAATGTGGACCCCACTAGATCTGGGCGTTTACAGGTGTTCATTGAAAATTTCAACAGTGGTGCCGATGAAAGCGACAATCGATTCTGGACCACGGTGAGATACTTGCCTGGATTCTACGGAGCAACTCCCTCGGGCCTGGCACCTGACAACACTGCAGGCGGCTACCTGACCAATCAAAGCTCTTATGGCATGTGGATGACACCACCTGACATTGGTATCACTGTGGTAGTGGTGTTTGTAAACGGTGACAGAGACCTGGGCTACTACATTGGTGCTGTGCCAGATCAAGGCACCGGACACATGATACCGGCCATAGGCGGCAGTGCAAATTATCGCACGGACAACAAAAATCAAGAAACTTACTATGCAGACTCTGCATTGTTGCCAGTGACAGAAATCAACACTGACAACCCTGAACTGGTCAACAATGCAAGATTTTTTGATCAAGCCAAGCCTGTGCATGCAGTTGTAGCTGGTGCCATGTTTCAGCAAGGACTCAACAATGACCGCGAACGTGGGCCCATAAGAAGCAGCAGTCAACGAGAAAGTCCCAGCAGAGTATTTGGAGTATCCACTCCAGGCATCCCTGTGTATCAAGGTGGCCTCAAACCCAACGACATAGCACAAAAAATAGCCAGCGGAGAAATCCAACCCGCTGATGCTCAAGTCATAGGACGCATGGGCGGACATACCCTGGTCATGGATGACGGTGATCAAAACGGTGAGAATGCCTTGTTCAGACTGAGAACACCCAAGGGTCATCAAATCACCATGAACGACTCGGGCAACTTCTTTTACATCACACATGCCAATGGGCAAACATGGTTGGAGTTTGGGCAAGAGGGCACTGTGGATGTGTTCAGCACCAACTCCATCAACATGCGCACACAAGGCGATATAAATTTTCATGCTGATCGTGATATCAACATGTTTGCTGGTGGCAACATACAGGTCAAAAGTACTTTGGCTACCACAATTGAAAGTGTGACTGATCTTTCAATATCAGCACAGAAAAATTTCAAAGTCTACAGCAAGGACACCATTGGCGTCAAAGCTGACGGCAGCCTGGCTTTGCAAAGTGCCACAGGGTCATGGAACGGTGGTGAATCACTGTTGTTTACCGCAGGCGGAATTGATCTCAACGGCCCAGCTGCCCCTGCTGTGACCAAACCTGCTGTCATCATCACACGCAAACTGGATGACACCTCATTCAGCACTGCTCAAGGCTGGACAGTGGCCACAGGTAATCTTGAAAGCATTGTGAACCGAGCTCCTACACACGAACCTTATCCTTATCACAACAAAGGAGTCAATATCAAAGTTAATCTTGAACCAGGACAACCATCACCTCCTCCGGGTGCTGTTCCTGTACCGGCTGGCGTGGTCATTAGAGCAAAATGAAACAGTACTCATTTACTTTTGGGGGCAAAACTTTTCAGGTTGATGTGCCCACTGGACTTACTGAAGCTCAAGCACGACAGATATTTGATCAACAGGCCAAAACTGGTGCATTGGTTGGACTCAAACCAGGAGACATCATTGATGCTGCCAGCCAAGCTGCTGCTTCGGTGCCTGGCGCCACAGCACAATTCACACAGGCTCTCAGCGGAATACCGGGCAGTGTGCAAGGTGCGTTGACATCGCCAGACGCCAAAGCTGGCTTGACCAGTGCAATAGATCAAGGCAAACAAGTGTTGTCCAACATTACCAAGTCACTGTCTTCAACTCCAGTGACCAACGGAATGAGTGTGCCAGAGTTTGCCAAACAAGCAGAAGCCTTGGTGCCAATTCAAGGACTCAGCAGTGTGGATGTGCGAGCAGGATTGAGTCAGGCAGCAGCTCTGATAGGACAAGCACCCACTGAAATCAGCAACGCCTTGGGTGTGGGCAAGTTTGGATTTGACGCCTCACAGTTGGAAACAGCTGGCTTGCTCAAACCGGGCACTGCCAGCGCATTTTTATCTCAGGGTGCCAATGAGCTGTCATCCATACTGCAAAGTCCCACAGTGTGGACCGGCGCAGGCGGCATCAAAGACCTGGATAGTTTTTTGTCCAACCCAGCAGCCCAGAATTTGACACAACAGAACTTGATGAATTCAGGATTGACAGCAGTGAAACAACTGGGTCTCCCCATAGACAAACTGGACAGCAAAGCCTTGGCCGGGGTGGCACTGAATGCAGCCAAATCAGTAGAGACCACACTGGAATGGGCCAAGGGACAAGCTCTCTCTGCAGATGTCAAGGCTGAGTATGACACCTTGGCCAAAGATGCAGCGTTTGCTGTGGGAGTGGCTCAAGAAAAACTCAATGATGCACTGAAACAAGAAGAATTTGCTGTGCCGTCAGAGAACACAGTGGACCGTGCCACCTTGGATGCTGCAGTCACCAGACTTTTTGGCAATGACAAAATTCCATCCTTTGAATACGGCAGCGGCGAACGTGACGAAGCACTGGATGGACAGTACAAAGATCTACGCAAACAATGGTCAGATATCAATGACAATGTCCTTGCTGCAAAAATTAGAAGCACCTCGACAGCAGAAAATGCACAAGCCAATCTCAGCAAGGCCAATGGATTCCTGGCTCAGAGTCGAGCACTAGAAGGTCAGCTAAAAAGTCTACAGCAACAGGCAGCTGCCAAACTCAACATTGGTCTTGCGTTTGATATTGGAGTATTGCTGGCTGAAGTTCAGGCTGTTATCAATCAAATTCTCTATGCCACCATACCCTGGTTACGCAGTTTGTCTAATCCCAATGCTCCGCCAGCCACGCCTTTTTAAGCCATAAATATCAGTATGACCACATACATTGGCTTCAATACTATCAATCAAAACAAAAAATTCACACTCACAGATTTTGAGTTGATTCAACGTGATCTGTTGAATGCTTTCAGCATTCGTCAAGGAGAACTGCCCGGTAGACCCAGCTACGGAACCACGGTATATGAGTATCTGTTTGAGAATCAAGCTGAACAAATGCAACAGGCCATCAAGGATGAAATACAGCGTGTGGCGTCAGGAGACCCACGTTTGTTTCTCAATGACATACAGGTTTTCCCACAAAACAATGGCATTTTGATACAGTTAGAAATCACAGTGGTACAGACCACCGAAGCCAAAATACTTGCTATCTTTTTTGATGCACAACAACAAACTGCTGGCTATGTATAACTGCGCCGTTTTCTTTGTCAATAAATAACTCTAGAGGCACAGAGATCAATGGCAACCACCACAAGACAGACCGCAGTATTTGGCGTAGAAGACTGGAAACAGATCTATCAAACCTATCGCGAAGCGGATTTTCAAAGCTACGACTTTGAAACACTACGCAAGAGCTTTATTGATTATCTACGATTGTACTACCCTGAAACATTCAATGACTACATTGAATCCAGTGAATTTATTGCCTTGCTGGATGTTATGGCGTTTATGGGCCAAGCTCTTGCATTTCGTACAGACTTAAACACTCGTGAAAACTACATAGACACTGCTGAACGCAGAGATTCAGTGGTGCGCCTGGCGGACCTTGTGAGCTATTCAGCCAAACGCAACACTGCTGCTGAAGGATATCTCAAAGTTTTCAACGTCAGCACCACAGAAAATGTTGTGGACTACAATGGAATCAACTTGAGCAATGTCACAGTGAACTGGGCTGACCCCACCAACCCTGACTGGCAAGAACAGTTCACAGCCATTATCAATGCCAGCTTGGTAGACAGTCAAAAAGTTGGTCGCCCAGGCAATCGACAAAACATATTGGGTGTGCTCACTGATGAATATGCTATCAATTTGGTGCCAGGATTTTTGCCAGTGATTCCGTACTCGTCAACAGTGGATGGTATCAACATGCAATTTGAAGCAGTGACTTCTACGTCTGTTGGTCAAGATTATGTGTACGAACCCTCACCTGTGCCCAGCACAGCATTCAACGTATTGTTTAGAAACGATCAACTGGGGTTTCAATCAGCCAACAACGGCTATTTCTTCTTGTTCAAACAAGGTGTGCTGCAGAATCAAGACTTCAACTTGGCTGAACGCATTGCCAATCGCACTGTGGACATCAACATTGAAGGTGTGAACAATGAAGATCGTTGGTTGTTCCAATTGGACAATCTTGGCAACATTGCGCAAGAATGGCAATATGTTGAGAATATCTATCAAGCAGCGGCCGAAAGATCCACACAACTGTTGCCCACTTATGCTGTGACTTCTAGAGCCAATGACCAAATAACTTTGATTTTTGGTGACGGTGTGTTCTCACAGATTCCAGTGGGCATATTCCGTGCGTATGTGCGAGCCTCAAACGGGTTGCAATACATTATCAATCCTGAAGAAATGCAAAACGTTGTGCTACCCATCAGTTACACTGACCGCAACGGCAACTTGCAAACCATCACATTTACCTGTGGCATCACACGTCCTGTATCAAACAGCCAAGCACGTGAACCCATTGGAGAAATCAAGCAACGTGCGCCAGGCAGATACTACACACAGAATCGCATGGTCAACGGTGAAGACTACAATATATTCCCTTACACACAATACAACAGTATCATCAAAAGCAAAGCATTGAATCGTGCGTCAATTGGTACCAGTCGATATCTTGACTTGATTGACAACACTGGCAAGTACAGCTCAACCAACACATTCAGCAGTGATGGAGGTATGTGGCGCAGTTTGGTGTTGCCTACTATATTGTTCAGTTTTAACAATAGAAATGATGTGGCTGATTTGATTTCCAATCAAGTGCAACCAAATGTGGCGTCGGCCATTGTGCGACAATTCTACTATTCTTATTTCCCACGAGAGTCTACCAACACAGGCAGCACCACAGGTACTACCTGGAATCAAAGCACCACGTTGGCCAACGAAACCACTGGTTACTTTGTAAACGCAGCTGGGCAACCTATACCCATTGGCAGTGCAGTGTCAACAATATTTAGATATGTGGTGGTAGGCAGCTTGATAAAATTTGTTCCGCCTACTGGATACTACTTTGATCGCAACAACCGACTGGTGCAAGGAGTTCCCACTCGAGCCGACGAAACGCTGCAGATATGGGCAACTCCTCAACAGATTGTAGGTGATGGATATAACAGTGGAGCAGGCAACTTGTCATCAGGTGCCGGTCCAATTACCATCAATAATTTTGTGCCCACCGGTGCCATCATAGACACAGTGATACCAGCATTTATCACTGATTTGCCCACAGTGTTGCAGGTACAAATGGCCGATCAGATTTTGCTTTTACGCAATTTTGGACTGGGCTACGACAGTGAAGGCACTATAACAGGAACCGCGGCCACCTGGTATTTGATACTTGGTGCTAACCTAGACCAAGACGCTCCTTGGAGCCAACAATATGCTGGCAACACATCGGGCGCAGGCCTAGATGCTTCGTGGTTGGTGCAATTTGTAGTGGTAAATCAAAATTACACCATTACCTTGCGAGGCCTGGCCTACAACTTTGGCTCAGTGTTACAAACTCGCTTTTTCTTCTATGAAGATCAACTGGTGTACGACAGCCGTACTGGCAGCGTGATCAAAGACTTTATCAATGTGCTGGCAGTCAACACACAACCTGACAGCACTGATCCATTGCCAGGCGACATTTACACCACCATCATTGGTCAACCTGTAGAAAGTGATGGCTACGTGGATGACTTCCAAGTGTTGATCAGTTACAGAGACAGTGACAATGATGGCGTGCCTGACAATCCTGATTTCTTTGAAGAAATTGTAGGCACTGCTACCAACCCAGGCAACTTGATCTTTTTGCAGCGCACATTGGACTTTGACAATTTACAACGATACTTGTTGACTGAACCAGGCCTGGTGAATTATGATTACGGCACACTTGAAGAATTAGAATTGGTAAAAACTGCTTGGAGTCCAGGACAAGTTTTTTATGCCTATCAGCAAGGCACATTTTACCTGTTGGCCATTAGCTTGACTGGAGTTAGAAGCCTAGTATTGCAAACTGCCGGTGACTACATAGCAAGAACTGGTCGTCAGGAATTGTATTTTCAATATCGACACAACTCGCCACTGACCAATCGCATTGATCCTGGATCAACCAACATCATTGACTTGTATGTTGTGACACAGAGTTATTACACTGCCTATCAAAACTGGTTGCGTGATACCACAGGCACTGTGGAAGAACCAGCTGCGCCCACCATCAATGAACTCAGCACTGAATATCAAAATCTACAAGACTTTAAAATGATTTCTGACAACATGGTAATTAATTCTGTATCGTTTAAACCGTTGTTTGGCGCCAAAGCAGCTCAGCAGCTTCGCGCCACCATCAAAGTTATTCGTGCTCAAAACAGCACAGCCAGTATCACAGAAATCAAGAGTTCTGTACTGGCTGAAATGAATACATATTTCAGCATTGACAAATGGAGTTTTGGAGACACATTTTATTTCTCAGAGCTGGCAGCATACTTGCACAGACAATTAGGAACAATTATTAGTTCAGTGGTATTGGTACCCTTGGACCAACAAAAGAGTTTTGGTGACCTGTACGAGATACGCAGTCAGCCCAATGAAATTTTTGCTAATGCAGCCACCGTAGACAACATAGATGTTATTACTGCTCTGACTCAAAGCAATCTTAGAAGTCAATCATCTGTGAGTGGATTAAATCCGTTTGTAGGCAGTGCAGCTCCAATTTTCACATCATCCAGTGGTGGCAGTAGTAGTGGCGGTAGTAGTGGTGGCGGTAGTAGTGGCGGAGGGGGTTACTAATGGCACGTACTAGATCGGTTGATTTTCTACCAGCAATTTTCCAAACGCCAGTCAACAAGCAATTTTTGGCTGCCACGCTTGATACTATGGTGCAAGAGCCCAAGTTCAAGAAAACTCAAGGGTTCATTGGTCGCACAGTGGGACCCGGTGTCAATCCCAAAGACAGTTATGTGGTAGAGCCTGACAAAGTCCGTCAAGAATATCAGCTGGAACCGGGTGTGGTGATTCTTGAGCCAGGAACCAAAAAAGTCAAAGATGCCATCACTTATCCAGGCGTAAACAATGCCATTGAATTTGAAGGTGGTGATGCCAGCAGACCTGATCTGTTGTATCAAAGTGACTACTACACTTGGGATCCATTCATTAACTATGATGCGTTCATAAATTTCAGTCAATACTATTGGTTGCCCAGTGGCCCTGACCCAGTGTCTGTGACCGCACTGGGAGTGCCCAGTGAGTATAATTTTACAGTAACACGTGAAGACGGAGTATATTCGTTTTCGGGACAACCAGGAACTAATCCTGTGTTAGATCTTGTGCGTGGGGGCAGTTACACTTTTCAAGTGGCACAAAATACCAAGGAAACTGAAAACTTTCGTGTGACCAACATAGGTACCACCAGTTATCAAATTGATTTTCAATCCAATCCTACTCTGGTGTTGGCGCGGGGCAATACCTACGTGTTCAACCTCAATCTCAATGGGGACTACCCATTCTGGATCAAAACACAACAGAGTTTAGGCACCGGCGATGCCTACAACTCAGGAGTCAGCAGAAACGGCAGCGCATTTGGCCTGGTAACATTTGTTGTGCCTCAAGATGCTCCGGACACTCTGTATTACGTCAGCCAAAATCAAACCAATTTGCGTGGCGTGATCAATTTGATTGACGGTACATCTGGCACTGGACCTGGATTTTTCATACAAACCAATCCTGGCGTTAATGGCAAAGTGATTTCAACACCCAACCTCAGCAGCAGAGATGTGCTGGGGGTCAGCAACAACGGCGAAGATCTGGGCACAGTCACATTTGAAGTGCCGCTGAAAAACGCACAGCAATTTTATTACACACTGCCTGACGTGGGCCCAATTGATCTTATGACTGAACTACAGTTTGACCAGATCAACAATCAACCATTGCGACAATTCATCATTGACTACAATGGCATTGACGGAATCACCTATTTGACCAGCAGAACACTGGTGTTCATCAACCCAATATTAGACGCTGAAGGCGGTGGCTGGCTAGAAACCACACTGTTTGATCCATTGGTCAGACTGGATTCATTGAACGGACAACCGGGTAGCTTTGACACCATTGAATTTGATCAAGCCACTCCGATTCCTTTCAACAACAGATATCAACGTTGGCAGATCAACATTGTAAACAGACAAGGTGTGGATTATATCAGTTTGGCCAACATTGGCAATATCAATGTGAATGAAAAATTCACAGTGGCCTACGGCAACAAATTCAGCAACACTTCATGGTACAAAGGCGGCAGCGGGTATTTTGAACAAATTCCTCTGCTGACTGCTACTCTGGATACTTTATATTATCAAGACGGCACCGATCCAGAAATGTTCGGGCGTATCAGATTGCTGGATCAAACTCAGATCGATACTATTTTTATTGATCAGATCCTGGGTCAGCCCAATTATACATCAGCCAATGGTGTTGAATTTACCAACGGTCTCAAAGTCAAATTCACCGGACAAGTTGAACCTGCAAGTTATGGGTCTGGCAATACTTCGATCATATACACCGCTACCATATCTGGCGGCAATCTCATTACTTGTAACAGCACAGCTGGTTTGTATGTGGGAGAACCCATTGTGTTCACCGGTACCACCCTTGGCGGTATTGTGGCAGGACAAACTTATTACATTGAAACCCTCACCGCCAATGGCCTGCAATTTGCTATTGCACTTCAGCCTGGCGGAGCTCGAGTGCAATTGACCACCGCCAGCAGTGCGGGTTTTTCTGCTGTGGCCATCAGCGACAAACAATACTATGTCAGCGGCGTGGGCACAGCTATTGAACTGTTGCCTGTTACAGATTTTGTATGCCCAGAAACCTACATCGTTGATGCCAATGACAGTACTATTGCCACAGAACCCGGCGAGATAGACTACATCACTGTCAACCGGGCCAGCAAAGATCTTAATGCTTGGACACGCAGCAATAGATGGTTTCACTTGGAAGTGATTCAAGCCACTGCACAATACAACAACACAGTGGCCGAATTAGACAATCAATATCGAGCCAAACGTCCCATTGTTGAGTTCCGTTCTGGTATCCGACTGTTTAACATGGGCACTGAAGGCAAAGCACCAGTTGACATAGTTGATTTTGCAGAAACTGATGCACTTAGCAACATTGAAGGATCAACTGGTTATACATATGACGGTTATACATTGGTTGATGGTTCACGAGTGATCTTTGCTGCTGATGAGGATCCCGAAGTAAGAAACAAAATTTATCAGGTACAGTTAATCAGTCCAGATACTTCGCCGCCCATGGGCGCACCTTACGCTGGTCCACAGCCCATAATTCACTTGGTGCTAGCCAGTGACGCAGAAGTTTTGATTGATCAAACTGTGGTAACCCTTGATGGTGCTACCTCAAAAGGACTGACCTATTGGTACAACGGCAGTGCGTGGACACTGGCACAACAAAAAACATCAGTTCAACAACCTCCACTGTTTGACGTGTACAATCTTGACGGTGTGAGTTTTTCCAATACCAACACATACCCGTCGACTACTTTTGTGGGATCAAAACTGTTTAGCTATGCCATTGGGGATAGTGGTATACTAGATCCAATTTTACAGTTTCCTTTGCGGTATCTCAACATCAACAACATTGGTGATATTGTGTTTGACAACAATCTTTTCACCGACACATTTGTTTACGTGATTGACAACGTCAGTGAAGTGCTGAACATCAGCACAGGCACACCGAGAGAATACGCATCACGTGCTAGTTTTCAGCGCTTGTTGGGTTGGAAATCAGCTGTGGCCACCAGTCAAGTTTATCAACAGTTCAAATTTTTCTTTCCACAGAAAACGTTACAGCTGGATGTATCAGTGGCCACAAGCCTTGGCAGCAATACAGCCCGAGCTTCGCATGTAACATTGCCAGCCTTAAAGGTGTATGTGGGGTCTGAATTTATACAGCCCACAGACTATACTTTTACAACCACAGCTGATTCTACCACTATACAGTTGTCTCGCACGTATGCACCCACCGACATCATTGAAGTGCTGGCTTTGAGTGATCAGACCAGTTCTGTGGCGTTTTATCAAGTGCCAGGCAATTTGCAAAGCAATCCGCTCAATGGTAACAGCCCATCATTTACTTTGGGCACAATTCGTACACACTATGAGAGCATTTGTGAAAATCTAGTGGACCTACTGGGTCCTGTGGCAGGTTCCAACAACAGTAGAGACCTAGGCGATATATCTAGATTTGGCCTGGTCATATTGCAACAAAGCTCACCACTGACCTTGGCTGGATATTTTTTACGCAGTGAAAAGTTCAATATTTTTGCCAGTTTGCAATACAACATGCAAGAGTACTTAAAGCTCAAAGGACAGATGCTCAATGCAGTGACACAACAGACCATACAATATCAAACCATAGCAAGTGTGCTTGATACTGCACTGTCAAACATCACAGTGGGCCGCATATCTTCACAGCCGTTTTATTGGTCTGACATGCTGCCAACTGGCAGCTTGTATTCTGCATTGACCTACGAAATTACCAACACCAGTACCAATACGTTTGACATTGCATCAGTGTACAATTACACCACTGCCAACTATCAAGGCATGAATGTCTATCTCAATGATGTCATACTTACTAGAGGCCATGACTATGTTGTGGCCACCGACGGTCCACGGATCACAGTGCTTGCCACACTGGCAGTGAACGATGTGTTGACCATCAATGAGTACTCTGCCACCTACGGCAGCTTTGTGCCCAACACTCCAACAAAACTGGGATTGTATCCAGCTTATCAGCCTCAGCAGGTGGAGCAAGTCACCAGCACTGGCACACAGAGCGTGATCATTGGGCATGATGGATCAGTCACTAGAGCATTTGGCGACATTAGAGATGCAGTATTGTTGGAATTTGAAACAAGAATCTACAACAATTTAAAATTAGACGGAAATCCAGTTCCTATAAATCTAGTAGATGTGGTCCCTGGACAGTTTAGAACCACTGGCTACAGTAATGCTGAGGTTAATAGTATACTTAACAAAGATTTTTTAAGTTATGTGGCCTGGAACAAACTGGATTATCGCACACAAGATTATCGTGCAACCAATGAGTTTACCTGGAACTACAGTGGCAGCAAAAACAAACTCAATGGTGAGTCATTGCCTGGCGGTTGGCGCGGCATAAATCGTTACTTCTACGACACAGAACAACCTGAACTAAATCCCTGGCAGATGCTGGGGCTCACAGTCAAACCCACTTGGTGGGACATTGTATACAGCGCTGGACCATACACAAAAGACAACTTGGTTTTATGGGACGACTTGGAAGCTGGATATGTGGCTGACCCAGTGGCACCTTATTTCTTGCCAGCTTATGCCAGACCTGGCTTGACCAAAGTAATCCCCACTGGAGACGAAGGCACATTGCTTAGTCCATTTGATTCAGTTGTGGGCAATTATAATGATCAAACATTCCGCAAAAGCTGGGCCTTGGGCGATGGTGGCCCTGTGGAAGCATCCTGGTACAACAGCAGTGCATACCCTTTTGCTGCCATGCGACTGCTGGCCTTGACCCAGCCTGCCAAATTCTTTGCGCTGTTTGCCGACAGAGACCAGTATAGATTTCAAGCTGAATTTGGTCAGTATCTTTACAACTTCCGTTATCGCCTGGATGCCAACGGTGTGCAAGTCTACGGCAATGGTGTCAGCAAAGCCAGTTACATAAACTGGATTGTGGACTACAATCGTAATTCAGGTCTGGATACCACCGCTGAACTCACGTCTGACCTGGCCAGTTTGGATGTGCGTCTATGCTATCGCATGGCCAGTTTTAGTGACAAACAGTACATAAAAATCTACACTGAAAAGTCCAGCCCCAACAGCGGTAATACCACATTCTTGATTCCTGATGAAAGCTATGACTTGCTGTTGTACAAAAATCAGCCGTTTGCCAGGGCCAGTTATTCCAGTGTGGTCATACAACAAGTGCCTGGCGGCTATGCAGTGTATGGATACAGCACCACTCAACCTTATTTCAATATTCAAACCAGTGTGAATGCAGGATTACTGCAGACATTTACCAGTGGCGGTGTTTCAGTAAGTGTTCCCACTAGCTATACCAACGAAGTTGCTCAAATTCCTTATGGTTATATCTTCGGCAATCAAACTGCTGTGAGTGATTTTTTGCTGAGCTACGGTCAGTACCTTGATCGCCAAGGCCTAGTGTTTGATGACACCACCAATGGTTATATTTTAAGTTGGGGGCAAATGGTCAACGAATTTCTTTACTGGAGTGAGCAAGGCTGGGACAACAATGCATTGATCAATCTCAACCCCATGGCCTTCCGACTCAGCGTGACCAGGCCACAGGCCATTGTAGACAGCATAGTTGCACAGACCAGTGAAAATATTTTGTTGGATCAGAATCGCAATGAATTGCCCACACGCAATCTTTTGATCACACGCCTGGACAACACATTCACCATAGAGCCGGTGACTGATCAAACTTTGAGCTACATTGATTTAAAATACACTGCTTACGAGCACATGATTGTGTTGAACAATGCCAGCAGCTTTGGTGATTTGATTTACTCTCCCATAACTGGTGCCAGACAAAGCCGACTGAATTTGATAGCAGCCACATCAACGGAATGGAACGGCAGTGTTGATGCACAAGGCTTTATTCTCAATCAAAACAACGTAGCACAGTGGGATTCAGCTCGTACCTATGCCAAAGGCGAAATTGTGCTGTACAAAGGCACATACTGGTCAGCAGCAAAAATTGTACAACCCAGTATACTGTTCAACAGCAACGATTGGTACCAAAGTGATTACACGCAAATTGAATTGGGCCTGTTGCCTAACTTGGCCAACAAAGCTGATCAGTTGCAAAACAGCTACAACATCAATGCTGCTAATCTTGAACAAGACAATGATTTGTTAAGCTATGGCTTGATAGGATTCAGACCCAGACAATATCTTACCAGCTTGAATCTTGATGATGTCAGTCAAGTCAATATCTACAAACAGTACTTGGGCACTAAAGGCACCATTCTCAGTGCAGAACTGCTGGCGCAGGCCAATCTAGGCAAAGAAATTGCAGACTACAACATCTACGAAAATTGGGCCGTACAACGTGCAGTGTATGGAGCCAATGCCAATCGCAGCTTCTTTCAATTGAGATTGAATCGTGCGCTGTTGAATAGCAACCCCAGTTTGGTACAGATCATTGCAGCTGGTCAATCCAGCCAGGCTGACCAACCCATATTGTTTGCTGACATATGGCGTCAGAGCTACAAACTCACCTCACCAAATATTCTGCCGGTGACCACAGAATTGCCAACAGACATTGCACTGCCCACTGCAGGTTATGTGAATCTTGAAGATGCAGACATCACAGTTTTTGACATCACCAACACAGCCAGCTTGGCCGAAAACATAGATCAAATCCAGGCAGGATCCACAGTTTGGGTGGCCAAGACCAATCAATATGATTGGGATGTGTTCCGAGCCGAATCTGTGCCAGGCACAATACAGCACGTCTGTGACAATCTTGATGGCACTAGTTTGGTGTTGTTCTCTCAACAACACGGACTGACGCCTGGTCAAACTCTGATCGTCAAACAATTTGATCCTGAAGTTGATGGAGTGTATACAGTAATTGCTGTGCCCAACCTCACCAAGGTCACTATAGCATTTAGTTTCACCGGTGATCGCACTATTGTGGACGGCACTGGCCTGGCATTTACCCTTCAAACTCAACGTGTGGCTCAGGCCAGTGACATCATTGACTTGCCATATGCTAATACCATTGAACCAGGTGCCAAGGTATGGGTGGACAACAACGGCAACAACCGTTGGGCTGTGCTGCAGAAACAAGAAGTTTTTTCCAGTCTCACTGAATTGGCCCCAACTGTGACTGATGTTGGCGAACAATACAGTTCCAGTGTGGCCCAGGCCAGCAAACGTTTTGCAGCCATTGTGGGCAGTCCTAGATACAGATTTCCCACAGGTGCAACCGAATGGAGCGAGGCAGAACAATACTTGCCAGGTGACATAGTGTTTGTGCTGGATCCGTATGAAACACAATTTTATCAGTGTATTCTTGGCACTCCGTTACCACCAGGACCTGATCCCAGCAATGCCACTTATTGGACCAGTTACTCACTAGCAACATTGCCCCGCAAAGGCGGTATATATGTGTACGTGAAAACTGATGCAGTTGACTACACTGTGGTCAGTCCGTTGTCACCATTGGATTCAGTGATCACCCTCAATGGCACAGGAGTCCTTAGTTTGGGATCGTCTGTGGCGTTTGGCAATCAAGACTGGGCAGTGGCCGGAGCACCCAACAGTTTGGGCAGTGTGGGTCAAGCTGACAATGGTTATGCTTGTGTAATTTACAGAGATGCTGAACTGGCAGCGCCAGGCAGTATTCCTTACGGAGCTTGGCAGTTGTTGACCACTCCTGACAGCGTGAGTGCGGATCAAGGTCAATTTGGATCATCGGTGACCATGAGTCAGGATGAGCGTTGGTTATACATTGGCGCTCCTGGTGTAAACCGTGTGTACGCATATGGTCGAGTGGACTGGCAAAAACAATTCATAAGAATATTTGCAGATGGTGCCACCACAGAATATTTCATTGGTAACATCATACAGATTGACGCTGCCACACAGTTGCAAATTGGTGTGGGTGGCGTTACTCAAATTCTCAACACAGATTACACTGTAAACAACGATTTCAATACTGTGACATTTTTTACTGCCCCAGCACAAGATGAACAAATTGAAATCCAACGTATCAATCGCAAAATCTTAGATTTTGATGTGTACTATGAGGTGCCAGCATCAGGTGGCACAGGAACTGGAGCCACCTTTGTGGTCACTAGACTGCGTAACACTGTGACAGTTTCAGTGTTTGCCGGCGGGTCAGGTTATGCCAATGGCAATCCCAGCGCTGGCACACTAACTATTTTGGCCGCTGCATTTGGCGGCACAGCCAACATCACTTTGCAAGTTGTGGTTGCTGGCGGCGCAGTGACCGCTGTGTTTGGTACACCAACTTATGCTCCCCCCAGTTTGACCAACACATTCTCCTTGAATGAATTCTTCTTTACAGTGGATGTGATTGACAGTTTCAGTGTGCTGGTAGATGAGGTTTTACAACGACCCAACATTGACTACACGTTCAATGCCTTGACCAGTGACCTGACTTTTTTGCCAACTACTGCAGGCAACTTTGGTCTTGGCGTCAAATATACCATTATCACTGTGGGCACGACTGATTTCACAGCAATTGGTGCCATATCAAACACCCCCGGAATTACATTCACAGCTACCGGCGCAGGTACTGGCACAGGAACTGCGCAGAATCCAGCCACAGGCACTGAAATATTGGTACGAGCAGAAGGATATTTTGAGTACTGCGACACCATCAGTTATGCAGGCAGCACAGCCGGCGACCAGTTTGGCAGTGCTGTCAGTACCAGCACTGACGGCAGACAAGTGTTGATCTCAGCAAAAGACTGCCAAGTATCGGGCACAATTGCCACAATATCTCTCTCAGGACTGGCAGCCGTTGGCACCAACACCTATCTCAATCTAGCACAAAACAGCACATCTGGCACAGGACAAGGTGCTAGATTTACTGTGACCAAACAAAACAGTACCTATACTGTGACAGTGACCGCTCCAGGTCAAGACTATACTGCAGGTGATACCATTACCATACTGGGCAGTGTGCTGGGCGGCAGTGTGTTGTATAACAATTTGACAATCACTGTTAGTTCAGTCGAATCCTATGCCAACGCTGGATCTGTTTATGTGTTCAACAGAAACGTACAACAATTCATTTACGGCACAGACACATCGTCTGTGGACTTTACTGTGCTGGGAACACTGGTGTCGCCAGTTAGCGTAAGTGTCAATGGAACATTTTTGTTAAATGCTGCCGCCGCCGCACCCAACGCCAACAACACCTTTACTGTGACCGGCTCTACTGTGACCATCAATGGTGATCTGCAGACCGGTGATATCATTCAAATTGAAACCAATCAATTTACACAAACTCAGATTATACAACAAAACACTGTGGAAGAGTTTGCCAATTTTGGTCAGGCCATAGATCTGTGCAGTTACAATTGCAGTTTGTATGTGGGTGCTCCGCAGAGTAGTATACAAGTGATCAAAGGCGGCGTGGTTGAACGCACAGTAAATCAAAGCCGTGCTTATGGAATAATCACTAGCACAGTGGGCAACCCTACTTTGACCAGCGGCGACACCATAAGTGTAAACAACATAGAAGTAGCTGTGCCCAGTGGTGTCAATCAAAATGTTGCTGGCTTGGCTGCCGCAATAAATGCAGCGGTACCAAATTGCAATGCCACAGTTGACAATTCAGGACGTTTGACTCTGGCTGTGAAAAATTCTGCTGCTGCACCTGTTGGAGACAAACTGCAAGTGGCACCGGGTGCTGTGGGCACAACATTTGCTGATCTTGGATTTGACACCTACACATTCACACAAACCATACTCAGCCCTAGCCCACAAGAATTTGCATCATTTGGTGCCAGTATCAGCCTTGACGAATCTGCCATAGCATTGGTAGTAGGTGCACCTCAAGGCACATTATATCTAGTGGTAGTGTTTGACCTTGGCGAAACAGTGTTTGATGATGCTGTCACAGAGTTCTTTGATCAAATATTACAAAGTGGCAGCATCTACACATACGACTTGTTGAACAGTAACTCAAACTCTTTATACAATCCTGGCAAGTTTGTTTTTGGACAACAGATTCAAAACAGCAATGTTGCTTCTTATGACCAATTTGGTTCAGCTGTAGACTATCGTTCGGGTCTGCTGTGGGCAGGCGCACCAGGCAATGAACTGGGCGATAGCACCCTAGGCGGCAACTACGGTCGTGTGTTTATCAGCGAAAACGTCAATGGATTGCCTGCCTGGACTGTGTTGAGAGAACAACAACCAGTGGTAGATATAAAATTGATAAACTCAGTGTATGCATATGATCGATTGACATCGGCCACAGCAGCATATTTTGATTTTTTCAATCCACTGCAAGGCAAAATTCTAGGCGCTGCCAAACAAAATATTGATTACATTGGAGCGGTGGATCCTGCAGGATACAACGTGGGACCTCGCAACATTACCAACAGTAGTTGGCAAGCAGCCAATGTGGGACAAACTTGGTGGGATACCAGCACAGTGAGATTCATTGATCCCAATCAAGACAACATTTTGTATGCCAGCCGTCGTTGGGGACAAACATTCCCCGGCAGTTCAGTGGATGTGTATCAGTGGATAAAGAGTACTGTGCCACCAGCAGACTATGCTGGTCCAGGCACAGCAAGAAACACAGCAAACTACACTGTGAACACCACACTGACCAGAGCTGGGATTTTTGTGCCAGAGTACTATTTCTGGGTACAAGGAATAACCACCACTGCTCCTGGTAAAACACTGCCAATCAGCACAGTTGCCAGCTATATCACTGATCCTCGCGGCAGTGGCATAGCCTACATAGCGCCACTTGATGCCAGCACTTTTGCCATATACAATGCGCTGGATATCATAGCTGCGGAAGACACAATCATAAGCATTGAATTTGATCGTGAGTACACAGACAGCGCAGTTCATGCTGAATACGAATTGATTGCACAAGACCAAGCAGATGGATTTATCAGTGACAATCTTTATCGCAAGTTGCTGGACAGTTTTTGCGGAGTAGACATTTCTGGCAGCCTGGTTCCTGACATCAATCTCAGCGTGGCACAACAGTATGGAGTACAGTTCCGTCCGCGTCAGAGCATGTTTGTTGACAGATTCAATGCCTTAGAAAATTATCTACAACGATGCAACACAGTTTGTGCTAGATATCCCATTGCAGAAAGCAGAGCATTGACCCTGTTACTCAGCCAAGAGCCCGAACCCAGTGCTACTTCGGGACTGTGGGACAAGCGTGTGGTTAATTTAGAAGTGCTTGGTTTTCAGAATATTAACGCTGTAGCATTGGGCTATAGATATCTTGTAGAAACTGACAGCAGCAATCGTGGACTGTGGACCATTTACACTGTTAGCGGAGCAGATATACCTATTCCTAATGTGTTTACATTTGTAGTAACTGTGGTCAATCCTGGTACAGGCAATGTTTTTGCCTTAAATGGAATCAACAACCCAAGTATTTCACTTGTACGCGGCGGAGTTTATACATTTATACAAAGTGATGCAACAAATATTGGTCATCAAATTGCAATTAAAAATAACAATGGCACTCCATATATTACCGGTGTGGTCACTACTGGTACTCCAGGATTCAGTGGTGCACAAACAATTTTTACTGTTCCAACCAGTGCTCCAGACAATTTAAGATATTATTGCGTAGTGCATGGTAATAATATGGGCAATACAATTACAGTTACTACCACAACATCGCAACGCCAGTTGATCCTGACCAGAGTGCAGAATTTTAACACTAGACAATATTGGTCTTATATCAATTGGGTACGTCCTGGTTACAATGTGAGTTCGCAAATTGTAAGTGAAGTGCCAAACTTTGCAGGGTTAAACACCTCAACTGCACCAGTTGGCAGCAGTGTCAAAGTCGTTGCCAATGCACAAGGAAAATTTGAAGTGTATCTGCGAACCGCCATTGGGTGGGATCGTGTGGTGTTGCAAGATGGTACCATTGAATTTTCTGCACAGCTATATGATTATGCCTTGGGAAGATTTGGATTTGACAACGAAGTGTTTGACGCACAATATTTTGACCAAGAGCCAGTAATTGAAACCCGCAAAATATTGCAAGCCATCAATCAAGAAATCTTCGTCGATGATCTGTTGATTGAACGCAACAGAGCATTGACCCTGATGTTCAACTATGTTCTCAGCGAATTTGCTGCTCCTGAATGGTTGATCAAAACCAGTTTGGTAGATGTGGAACACAGAATCCGTTCACTGTTGCCATTCCAAAATTTCAGCAAGGACAATCAAGAATTTGTATTGGATTACATTCAAGAAGTCAAGCCATATCATGTGCAAATACGCACGTTCAGTCTGTTGTATGACGGAAGTGACCAATGGCCTGGAGACATTAGCGATTTTGATGTACCAGCATATTTCAACACTGATCTTGATGTACCACAATACACCAGTCCAATTTTGTTGCCTTACGAAGCCGGTACTGCATTTAATTCTGAACTGAACATTCTAAGCAACTTGCCCAGCAACAGTACTGTATGGGACACATGGCCTTACAGTTCATGGTACAACACTTATCTCATGACCATTGATACTATCGATGTGATTGAAACTGGGTCGGGCTACACAGAACCACCTTTGGTAATCATTACTGCCAACCCTGGAGATCCCGCCCCCACCAGACCAGCACAGGCGGTGGCCTTGTTGAACAGTTTGGGACAAGTGTATGCTATCAATGTGACAGATTCAGGTGCTGGATATCGCAGCACTCCTGCTGTGTCATTTGACGGCGGCAACGGATCTGGTGCAGTGGCCTATGCAAGATTGATCAACGGTCTCACTAGATCTTTCAAAACTGTGATCAGATACGACAGATATCAATACAACTCCAGCATCACTGACTGGAACGGTTCTTCTTTGTATGTAAACGGAACACTGGTGCGCTATGACAACCGAGTATGGTCTGCCAGCAGTTCTGACGGCAGTAGTGCTGTGGTTGGTCCTAATTTTGATCTTGAAAACTGGACTTTGGTCAACCCAGGTAATTACACCTATCCAGGCGCTAGTCAACCCACTGGGCTTAGTGGCATAGACCGCACACGAGGATTGTATGTAGCAGCAGCCAACAGCCCAGGCTTAGAGTTACCATTGTTGATCGATGGCATTGACTACCCTGGCGTTCAGGTGTACGGCAATTATTTTTTGGGCAGTAGCAGTACAGATCCCACAATCAATTGTTCAGCTACCAGTGCTCAAGGCAACGTAATTACTTGTGCAGGCACTTTGCCATTGCAAGTAGGCGCAACTGTGAAATTTTCAGGTGTGGTATTTGGTGGTATTGTGCCAGGCACTACATATTTTGTGACTTCTATCCCCAGTTCAAATACCTTTACAGTGACCACTGTGCAAGGCGGCATCAACACAACATTGACTGATGCTACTGGCAGCATGACTGTGCAGACTTTGCCACTGTTGGATGCTCAGTACGAAAGTGAATTCTTAGATTCATATCTTGGCACACAGGCCAGCGACGTAATTGTGGATGGTGGTGAATTCTTAGGACCTTACGAAGCACATGCTCCAGAAGAACTGGTCAACGGCAGTGAATTTGACACCTTGGACTTGCGAGTGTATACCAGACCAGGTGCAGATTGGCAAAATGACGGACATGGTTTCCAAGTAGTATCGATTAGATACACTTATGATCCAGCAGCTACTAACTTTTACAGTTGGGCCGATGTGGTTGATTTCCCGGTGCAAGTGCTGGTCAGTAACTTGACCACTGGACAAGATCTCAACGAAAATATTGAGTACTTTGTGGACTGGGCCAACCAATACATTGTGATCACGTCTTCGGTGACCCCACAGGACATTATCAACATCAATGTGTATGAAGTTGGCGGCGGCAGTCAACTGTACAGAAAAACCTACACAGGTACCGAATTGGATGTGTTGGCCAACAAAGTTGTTGTACCAGTGAGCTTTAGCCAAATTGCACAGGTGGCAGTATTTGTAAATGGCACAATTATACAGCAACTACCAGTGGTCACTGCTTATTCAGTAAGTGTGCCTTGGGCTATAACCAATGAATTTCCTGCATTATCAGTGGTTTACAACAACAACGTGATAACTTGTACCAGCACCGCTGGTGGGTTCAACGTGGTAATTTGCACAGATACCACCAGTTTGACAGCAGGGCAGCCCATTGTGTTCTCTGGCACTGTTTTTGGTGGTATTATGGCCGGTGTTGAATACTATGTGTTGAGTGTGGCCAATGCCACACAGTTCTTTATTACCGCAGTGTCAGGATCTACCACTCCGGTAACACTGACCACCGCCAGCGGCAGCATGACAGGCCAACCAACCGGCACCTACTATCGTGCTACACAAACAGTACCAGCCGGTATACAGTTGACCAACACAGTGTATTGGTTGCCATTTGTGCCTTCTCAGCGCAGTGAAGTTTTTATCCCAGGCAGTGTGGGACCTGCTGATTTAGTTTCAATATTAATACTGGGAGATGCACTCAGCATACCAGTCACTGATGTTGTAGGCGAAAGCAATGCTGTGATATTGTTGGGAGATCTTTCAACATTAAGTGTGGGACAAACTGTAACATTCTCAGGTTATGGATTAGGAGGTGTTGAAACGTCAGTTAATTACCAAATATTCAGTGTAGTGTCTGACTCTTTAAATGCCATCACACTCACACTGGATGGAGTCACGGAAGTTGATTTGATTGATGATCAAGCAGCCTGGGCAGGTGAACTAATTGCCAAGTTCATACCAGTTGATCTAGCCAGCTGGAGTACACCAGTGGTTGAACAGTTTGAAGCTGTGGACAATGTACTGGTTACCAACTCAGTCACGCTGAGCGTTCCTGTGATTGGTACCAATGCTGCCAACATGGTGGTTGAAATAAATGGCCTAAGACAGCAGCCCGCAGAAGGCATAGAATGGATTGGCGATGACAGCTCAGTGAGCTTTGGCCTGCCACAACGTGGCGGATACTCACAAAGCATTATCAATCCTTCTAACGACATTGCAGTGTGGGTAGACAACGAACTGCAGGTACAAAGTGTTGGTGCTACACTGGGCAGTTACAGTGTCACCAACTATCCTGGCAGCAACACACCAGGACGACAAGTGGTGTTCAATGTGCCACCAGCTGCTGGCGCACGAATTCTGATCACAGTCAGCACCATAGCAGACTACAATGTGTTAGGAAACACAATACAATTTAACAATTTGTTGAATTTCCAAGACCGTATCACAGTGATAACCTGGAATGACACTTATCAACAAAATGCATTGAGTCTTGTGTTTGTTGGACCCATAACCACTGGTCTGACTGTGGAAGAAGCCTATGACAGCACCACTTATGACGTGGGTGTGATTGATTTTCAACCAGGTTCTTTTGATTTTAGCGTAGGTACCAGCATACCTGTAAACAATTTTGATCTACTGAGAGAAGGCATATCTGCCAACCGCTTGTGGGTCACCTTGGATGGTCAGAGACTGTTTGAAGGTACTGACTTTACAATATCAGGTCAATTTTTGATATTGGCCACTGGAGCCATTGGTTCTAATCAAGTCATGGTCATCACAGAATTTACCAACAGTGTGGTGCCGGATGCTGTGGCATTTGGCATTTTCCAAGACATGCGCGGAGTGCAAGTCACGTATCGTATTACCGCTGCAACCACCACTACGTTGACTCAACCACTGTTGGCCACTGCCAGCACAATACATGTGGATGATGCAACCAAATTGACCTTGCCCAATCTTGTAACTGGTGTGTTCGGCATTATCACCATCAACGGCGAACGCATTTCATATCGCAACAGAAATCTTGCAAACAATACCTTGACTGGTCTTAGACGCGGCACAGCCGGCACTGCTGCTGCAGATCACGCCGTGAACACTGAAGTGTATGATCTAGGCCTAGGCAATTTGTTAGACGAACGTTACCAAAACTACACAGTGTCTGACTCAGTGCTAGCCGACGGCAGTAGTACATTGTACTATGCTCCCAGCATCGACATAGGCGACTTTGGTGACAGCAGCTCAGCCTATGTTGAAAGTATCGAAGTTTATGTGGGAGGTGCTCGTCAATACAACTACAGTGAAACGCAAAGTACCAGTCAATATCGTTACATTGTAACTAATTTTTCACCGCTGGCCATTGAATTTATTGTGGACAATGACCCTGAAACTCCATTGTTGCCGCCAGCCACAGGCAGTGAAGTTACCATACTACAACGCCGTGCTCTTGTATGGTATCAGCCAGGTAACGGTAGTCCCAGCAACGGGGTAGCACTGCAAGAAACTGACACCGAAGCCGCAAGGTTTTTGTGTGACCGATAACACAGGTAAATAAAAGATCATGGAAAAGTCAACATCAGCCCCCAATACTGTGCCTCCCAAACCGGCTGCACCCAAGCGTCCCAACGAAACAGGGTCAATTTCAGTACAAGCGCACATGCGAATTTTTGACCCAAAAACTCAAAAAACTTATGTGGAGGGGCGAGCATGATTATCCAGCCCGGACTGTGCAAAATTGAAGGGTTTGTCAAGATACATGATCCCAACACTGGCGAAGTACTGGTGGACAAAAAGAATGCAATTCACTACGAAAATATCAGTTTGGCCATGGCACAGACTTTGAGTGATCGTAACACTGGATACATCTACCTTATGGCATTTGGAAACGGTGGCAGCAGTGTAGACCCCACAGGTGTAATCACATATTTGCCCCCAAACACCACTGGTCAGAATGCGGACTTGTACAATGAAACATACGTCAAAGTGGTTGACGATAATTCAGCAGCCAACATTGATCCAGAAAACAACAAAATGATCCCATTACACACCAGTGGCACAGTGTACAGTGATATTCTTGTAACTTGTTTGTTGGATTTTGGCGAACCGGCCACACAGCAGGCATTTGACAACTCAACCAATTTTGACGGAGAATTTGTGTTTGATGAACTAGGATTAAAAACCTGGAATGGGTCAGCAACTAACCTGCGTTTGATCACACATGTAATTTTCCACCCGGTGCAAAAAAGTTTGAATAGACAAATTCAAATTGATTACACCCTGCGTATACAGACGCTGAGCAACATAAATGCTGTATAAATATTGAAACTAGGAACAGGTAACTGACATGGCATATACAATCAATCTAACAGACGGCACAGTTTTTGCCACCATCAACGATGGTACTGTAAACACCGCTGCAGGCTTTGCAACAGGCGCACCACTAACCCTGGTGGGCAAAAATTACGCTGGCTACGGTGAATTTTTAGATGAAAACTTTATCAGACTGATGGAAAATGGTTCTAGTGTTAATCAACCACCAGCACCACTGACCGGACAGCTATGGTGGGACAAGCTCAACAATTTGTTGAAGGTGTACAACGGTACCACATTCAAGACCATTTCAGCTGCCACAGCTTCTGCAAGTCAACCCGCCAGCAACGTTGCTGGAGACTTGTGGTATGACACAGTGAATGAACAATTGAAGGTTTACACCGGCACTGCCTTCTTGGTAGTTGGACCTGGATTTACCGCAGCACAGGGCACATCAGGTGCAGTGCCAGAAACCATATTGGACAATGTAGGTGCCACCAAGTTTATTACCAGTTTGTTTGTGAACAACGTGCGAGTGGGTGTGATCTACAACAGCGTGGCATTTACTCCTCAGGCATCCTTGGTTACAGCATTTCCCACTATTTTCCCGGGATTCACATTGTCAAGCACTGTGTCCAGTGCTGTGTTTGCTGGATCAGCAACCAATGCACAATTGTTGGACAATCTTGACTCCACTGACTTCATGCGAGCCACGGCCAACACCACAACAACTGGCACAGTCAACATCTTAAACAACACCGGACTCAGCGTGGGTGTGGCCAACGTGTTCAACGTCAACACCACCACCACAGATGCCAACATCAAGAGCGCAATCTCAGGTGGTAATTTGAACATCCAAGCCAATGTGAGTGGCACAACTTTTGTAGTGGCACAAGCCTTGGGAGCCAGTGGGACTTTTGCAGTGAGCAATGCCATGGTGGTGGGAACCACAGTTTCGGCTGTGGGTAATATAACTGGATCCAACTTTAATACTGGCGGTTTGATAACCGCAGTGGGCAATATCATTGGTGGTAACATCAACACTGCGGCCTTGGTATCAGCTGCCAACGTTTCTGTGACTGGCAACGTACAAGGTGGCAACTTACGTACAGGCGGACTGGTATCTGCCACAGGTAATATTACCACAGCCGCCAATGTTGCAGGTACATTCTTCATTGGCAATGGCTCGCAGCTGACAGGCTTGAGCCTGGGTGTCAGCGTTACCAAGTTTGAAAACGGAACATCCAAAGGTGAAATTAACACACCTAACGGCAACATCAACTTCAATGTTGCTGGCACAGCCAACGTGGTTGTGATTGACACCAATACACTGTATGTAAACACTGCTAACGTGGCCAGTATTTCCAAGAGCGGTAGCAATGCAGTGGGCAACATTGGATCAAGCAGCAACTACTTCAACCAAGTGTTTGCTACTGCCACTACAGCCTTGTATGCTGACGTTGCAGAACGTTTTGCATCTGATGAATTGCTCGAGCCAGGTACAGTGGTTGAACTAGGCGGTATCAAAGAAATAACACGGTCGCAACAAGATCTAAGTGAAAATGTATTTGGCGTTATAAGTACTAGACCGGCCTACACCATGAATGGTGGCGCAGGCGAAGATGATACTCATCCCAAAGTGGCCATGACTGGCAGAGTACCAGTCAAAGTTGTAGGCTATGTGCGCAAAGGCGACAGATTGGTCAGTGCCGGATCGGGTGTTGCTCGTGCTGCCCAACCCGGCGAAGCCACAGCATTCAATGTAATCGGACGAAGTCTGGTTGACAAACACACCCCCGAACCAGGTACAATTGAAGCTATAGTTACTATAAAATAAAGGACACATAGATATGACATACGTAAGCACAGGGCTGATACAAGCTGCGGACTACAACGGGTTTGTAAACCTAACAGCTGGCGCCAATGTCAACGCTACCTGGAGTACCGGGACTACCAACGCGGGATACGGACAAACTGCCATAAGTTCAGTGGCGGCCACAGGTGTAGTCACAGCAGTAAATTGGGCATCTTTGGTCAACACCATTGCCAGCATGGCTGCTCATCAGGGCACTGCAATCACCGCCAGAACAGCTCCGGTAACAGGCAACACTGTGTCAATATTGTCAGCGTTGAACACTGACATTACCAACTGTTTCAACAATCGAGGTAACGCTGTGGCCAATGGAACGCAGTTCACAGCATACACCGGAACCAACAGCTTGACAGCCGGACGTGCTGCTGGTGCGTGGAGTATTTCATTTGTAAACACCGTGACTTTTGCATCAGCTGACGCTGCTAGATATTTTTTCAATGCTGGAGGACGTATCAAAGTTGATGTGAGCAAAACTGCCACTGGCAACACCGGCGATCCTGAATGGAATGATTTGGCCAATACCTTGTGCGGGGACATTTTCATCACCGGCGGTGCTTTCAGTCAAACCATTGCTGGTACAGTGTATACCGGAACTACCAAAATTGGTGGGTCTGGCACCCCCAATACCTTGGCCACTACCACAGGCTTTTTTGATCTCACACCTGGCGGGGCAGCAGTCATTGTGTACAAACAGTTCGCAGATACTGCACCTTACACAGCCAATTTCATACAACACAGTTTGAATCTCAACGCAGCCAGTACAGTGTTGACCATAACCACATTATGGAGTGCCAGTGACGGTGACCCCATTTCTGGTGGATCAGCCAGTGTTGGAGCCACGCCGGGCACAGCACCCACAACCATTGTGACATACTTCCCACCAAGTACCACTTATCTTTCGGCAAGTTGGGGCACACCTTCAGTGGCTGCTACCACAACTTAAACAAAAGGGGTAACAGCCCCTAGACTTTTTTCCGCTTTTCCTGTATAATGCATTATGAATACTGATGCCCTGGTTGCTCACGCACGAGCCCGATTTGATCATGCAGCCGCCCGGCGTGTGCTTAAAGAGAAATACGAAGCCAAAATGGTTTTTGCCCACGCCGGTGGAATGTGGCGTGCAGGACCGGAACTGTTGACTACACTGCTGGCCTGCGCACAGGACAAAGACGTTGTGTTGTTGGACTTGTATGAAACTCCGGTACAGATCACAGTGACAGACTTGTTTGCTCGAGCACACGAACGTTGGCAAGAACAAATGAATGCATGGAAAGTGGAATGGGACGGATTAAACAAAAAACGCTGACACAAGGTGTCGTAATCTTTGCTTTCAATAACGAAGCAACGGATTATATTGCCATGGCAGCATGGAGTGCAAAGAACATTCGTCGCCATTTGAACTTGCCTGTGGCTGTGGTAACTGATGATCCTGCGGCTGCCGCCGAGCACAAGTTTGAACACATCATCGTCACAGCGCCAGACACTGGTGGCTCAAGACACTTTGTAGACTACGGCACCACTGTGACCTGGCACAATGCTGGCCGAGTCAATGCCTATGAGTTATCTCCGTTTGATCAAACCATTGTGCTGGACGCTGATTATGTTGTGGCCAGCAGTCAGTTATTGAACTTGTTTGATGTACCACAACAGTTTGCGGCCTTTAGGGAATCTTTTGATCCGGCCAGCATGATGAATCTTCCCACATTTGGCGCACACAACATGCCCATGTGGTGGGCCACGGTGATGATGTTTCGACGTGGCACAATAAGTCAATACATATTTGATAGCATGCAAATGATACGAGCCAACTGGCAACACTATCGAGACCTGTATGGTATCCATGAACACAACTATCGCAATGACTATGCATTGAGCATTGCCCTGGGCTTGGTTGCAGGTGCTGAACAATCAGTGCATCAAATATATTGGCCCATGCTCAATGTCATGCCTGACCATCAGTTGACCATTGTTGACCCGGACAGTTACGTAATCGAATACACCAACGCAGAAGGCAAGCTGAAAACCATGAGTTGGGCTGGCCTGGACTTTCATGCCATGGGCAAGAGACACCTGGAGGCCATCGTTGCAGCCAGCTGATGAACAAGGTTACTTGATTGTTGCAGTCAACAGCGACAAAGTAGATTACCAGGCCTGTGCCCGCACTTTGGCCAAGACCATACGCTATTGGGATCCATCGGCACGTATTTGTCTAGTCACAGACAGTCCCGACACTGACCCCTTGTATGATCATCACAGACAGATTGTGCCCAGTACCAACCCCTACGCCAACGATGCACAACTGTTTAGACTCACACCATTTAGAGAAACTATCAAACTGGAAGCAGACATGCTGATCGTGAGTCCCGTTGACCATTGGTGGACTCAATTTAGACATAGAGATGTTGTGGTATCAACCGGCTGTAGAGACTGGCAGGATCGTGTGAGCACAGCAAGACATTACCGCAGAGTGTTTGATGCCAACATCTTACCTGATGTGTACAATGCTGTCACATACTGGCGGCGCAGTGAAACTGCAAAAGAGTTTTTTTCATGGGTTGGCAACATATTTGCCAACTGGGCAGAGTTTAAAAAACTCATAAAGTTTCCTGATGAGGTACCGTCTACTGATTTGGTATATGCCATGGCTGCCGAAATCATGGGGCCAGACCGTGTGACAATGCCATTCAGCACATACCCAAAAATTGTACACATGAAAAGACACATAGCAGGAACGCACACTGAACACTGGCTGGATGAATTGGTGTGGGAATACCAGGACTGCAGACTGCGCATACAAACTGTGCCACAAACAGGTGCGTTTCATTACCATGTCAAAGACTGGCAGGCACAATGAAGAAAGTATTTGTGAATGGCACATTTGATATTTTGCACCGCGGCCACCTAGAGTTGCTGACGTTTGCACGTGATCAAGGTGATTGGTTGACAGTGGCCATTGACAGCGATCGTCGAGTAAAACAACTAAAAGGACACAGCCGTCCCATCAATAGCACAGCAGAACGTGCTGACTTGTTACGGCATTTGCGAGCAGTTGATCAAGTGGTTGTATTTGACACAGATGAAGAATTGATAACACTGATCGGCCAACACGATGCCATGGTCAAAGGTTCAGATTACCAGGACAAACACATAGTTGGTGCGGATGTTTGCAAAGAAATAATTTTTTTCGAAAGATTAAATGGATACTCAACAACAGAAAAAATTCAACATATTATTAATCGGTGATGCCTGCGAGGACACTTACACATACGGTTATGTGAATCGCATCAGTCCCGAAGCGCCTGTGCCCATATTTGAACCGCATTATACTATTCATCATGATGGCATGGCAGGCAATGTGTGCAAGAACTTGGAAGCACTAGGATGCACAGTTACCTTCTTACATGGTGAAGTGAGCAAAAAGAACCGACTGATAGACCATCGCACCAAACAACAGCTTCTGCGTATAGATCACGATGCTGAAAGCAAGCCTATCACATTTGAAACAGTGATCCCTCCAGGGTATGATGCTGTAGTGATCAGCGACTACAACAAAGGCACAGTCAGCTATGAATTGATTGAAGATTTGATTAAAGAAGTAACTGTGCCTGTGTTTGTTGACACAAAGAAAACTGACCTGGCTCGGTTGGCAGGCTGTTATGTAAAAATCAATGCACTGGAAAAAAGTCGTGCAACCAGTTTACCCAACAAGGATCACTTGATTGTTACTCATGGCGGTGACGGCGCAGAATGGGACAGTTGGGTGTTCCCTGCAGAGATAGCAGGTGATGTAACTGATGTATGCGGAGCAGGTGATACATTTTTAGCAGCACTGGCCTATCAGTTTCTAGTGACAAACAGCATGTCTGACGCAGTAAAGTTTGCAAACCGGGCGGCTGCTGTAACAGTG
>SXGQ01130848.1_pt1 | contig 30683 bp, 22 predicted proteins | sample 3178371 | NCBI WGS metagenome assembly SXGQ01 (sample SAMN11356859, study PRJNA531348) | freshwater metagenome | isolation source: freshwater sample F1-20 | place: China: Fuxian Lake, Yuxi | collected 2017-12-25
AAGCTTTATGACCAAGCAAAAATTACAGCAGCTTTTCAATTTTTTGAAGAAAGTCGAATCGACCGTCAAGTAGGCAATGCAACTCAATTTGAACGTGTCGAAAAGGTTGATGCTTCTTCGATCAATGCTGACTTTATCAAAACCCTCTACCAATCCCAGTTCCTCAACTATGGGTTTGAAGCAGTAATCAATCGAGTGGATTCTAAAGGGGAGTCCTTAAACATTTCAAATCAAGAGGTGGCGCCCGCCTCCTCACGCTATCCCAATTCTACCTGGACTTCGTGGGCGGTCTATGCCAACTATGTAGCGCCACTCAGCACCAAGTGGAAGATGCAATCGGCCCTGCGCTACAACATCAATGGAATCAATGCAGACTTTTCCAACAACCTAAACTATTATCTACTACCTGTAGTCCAATTCAAGGACAACTACCATTCCCTCACAGGTAACTTAGGCTTTGTGTACCAAGTGGATCCGAGTTTCAGCATCTCCCCACAAGTGGCCACGGGATTCCGTGCACCCAATGTGGACGACATGGGAAAAATTTTTGATTCCCAGCCGGGTAGCCTCTTGGTGCCTAATCCAAATCTGCGCCCCGAATTTGCTTACAATGCTGAGTTAAACCTGAACAAAGTACTCTTTGGAACCATCAAATTGGATGTAACAGGATATTATACCTGGCTAGATCAAGCGATGGTTCGGAGACCCACCACTTTTAATGGTCAGACAGAATTACTTTACAATGGAGAGCTAAGCAAAGTTTTTTCAATCCAAAATGCTGCTTTTGCCGAAGTAAAAGGCATTCAAGCAGGACTGGAAATTGCGCTAAGCAAACAGCTCCTGCTCAGCTCCAATTACAACTGGCAAAAAGGAGTTGAAGAATTAGATAACTCAACCACAAGCCCATCCCGGCATGCTGCTCCTGCTTTTGGAGCAAGTAAGCTTCACCTCCATAGCAAAAAAGGAACTTTGGAATTGAGTGCACAATACAGTGCTGCAATGCCTTTTGAAAAAATGCCCCAAGAAGAAATCGGTAAACCAGCGATCTACGCCACAGATGCAAATGGAAATCCTTTCGCTCCGTCCTGGACGATTTTCAATTTTGCTGCACGCATCCCGATCACACCATACCTACAAATCAATGCAGGAGTAGAAAACTTACTGGATCTTCAGTACCGTGGATACAGTTCGGGAATTGTTAGCCCGGGTAGAAACTTTCAATTGTCCTTGAGAGGTACTTTTTAAGGCCTCCATTAACTACTTCCATGTTCAGGCTCAACATCAGGCAACCGGTTTAAAATTTTCTGAATATCCGCTTTTTCACAATTAACCAAAGAAAAAAGGGTTGAAGTTCAATTAGGTGAGCTATGGAATGTGGTCTGTAAACGATTATCCGCAGTTTAAATAGGCATGCTGAACAACTGGCATGATTGTGGATATTCACTTAAAATTTCTTCCTTATTTTTCTTTAGATTCATTCCAAATACCCGTACTTTTGGACAAAGGTTAGGATACATTCATGACTGCGGACCAACTTACGCTCAATCAATCTGGTAAAATCTTGGAAATCAGTTCCTCCCCACTGAAAATCAATTTAATGGAGTTGGGCTTTCTTCCAGGAAAACAATTGACCCTACAGCACAGAGCACCTTTGGGAGGCCCTTTGGCTTTTCAGTTGGAGGAAACACTCCAAGCACTGCGTAAAAATGAAGCAGCATTGATTCGAATCGAATTGCTCTCCTGACCATGGCTGCGAAAGATCTTTCTGAAGTACATTCTCCTCCCAGAATTGCCATCATTGGTAATCCCAATGTAGGCAAGTCCACTATTTTCAATTACCTAACGGGCCTAAATCAGAAAATTGGTAATTATCCAGGGGTAACGGTAGATAAAAAAACAGGGACTCTACAGATTGAAGGAGAGCAGTTTGAAATACTTGATCTTCCAGGTTCCTACAGTTTGTTCCCTAATTCAGAAGACGAGATCATTGCGCACCGCGTGCTCAATAATTCAGAACTTGAAAAAAGACCGGATTATGTATTGCTAGTGATCGATTCTACCCAGCTTTCCAGAGGGCTTTTTCTAGCGACTCAATTGATCGATTTGGGCATCAATCTGACCATTTTGCTAAATATGTCGGACTTGGCAGCGGCTAAAAATATTGAGATTCGGAGTTACGAACTCTTCAAGCGCCTAGGGGTTCCCATCCTCCAAACAGATGCACGAAATCAAAAAGGGCTGGAGCAAATCAAAGAACTTATTCACGAACGTAATTTTTCAATAGCTCCGCAGTTTGTTGACATCTTAGAGATCGTACCTGCTACGTTACTGAACCTTGTGAAGGAGAAATTTAATCTTGAAAATCATTACCAAGCCTATCAAATGATTCGATTTGGGGCAAAGGACAGATCCATCTCTGAAGCGAAACGAAATTGGCTGGCGCAAGCCTTGGCGGAAAGTGGGTTTAACCTTGAAGAAGCACAACTCGAGGAAACGAAAATCCGATACAAGAAAATTACCGAATTAGTTACCAAAGCTTTAACGAAAAAATCCTCTCCTAGAGCCAAATCCTCCTTCGATAAGGTAGTACTTCACCCATTCTTTGGTTATTTGGTTTTCATTGGTGTTTTGCTTTTAATTTTTCAAACGCTCTTTTCTTGGGCCTCCTACCCCATGGACTGGATTGATGGATTCTTTTCCGATGTCAGTGGAGGTGTTTTAGCCACTTTCCCGGATGGGCCACTCACTCGCTTGCTTGCAGAAGGGGTTGTTCCAGGGATTGGCGGAGTAGTAATTTTCATTCCACAAATCGCACTACTATTTGGCTTATTGGCCATTTTAGAAGATACAGGCTATATGTCACGTGTAGTTTTCCTTCTTGATCGCTGGATGCGCCCATTCGGACTTCATGGCAAAAGCATCGTGCCCCTAGTTTCTGGAGTTGCTTGCGCTATCCCGGGCGTCATGGCCGCTAGAAACATTTCTAATTGGAAAGAAAAAATGATTACCATCTTGGTTACACCCTTGATGAGCTGCTCTGCGAGGCTGCCTGTATACATTATTTTGATTGGCCTGAGCGTCCCCGATCAACAGGTATTTGGTTTTGTCAACCTCCAAGCCCTCGCACTACTCAGTCTGTATGTGTTGGGAGTACTGGGAGTGCTGGGAACTGCATTTTTACTCAAAATGATTCTCAAAACGGATGAGAAGAGCTTCTTGATGACCGAACTCCCATCCTATCGAATTCCACGATGGAAAGACGTGTGCATCACCATGTTTGAAAAGTCTAAAACCTTCGTTTTTGAGGCTGGTAAAGTTATTTTGGCCATATCCATCGTCCTTTGGGTATTGGCATCCTATGGGCCTCCTGCCAGCATGGAAGAGATTCGAAACCAGGGAATTGCACAGCAGGAGCAGGCATCAAGTCCAGAAGAAGTGGCCCTTATTGAAGCAGAAACCAATTCCCTATTGCTTGAGAATTCATTCATTGGCATCATGGGAAGGGCGATTGAACCCGCTATTCAGCCCTTGGGATACGATTGGAAAATTGGAATCGCACTCATCACCTCTTTTGCAGCGCGAGAGGTATTTATTTCTACGATAGCCACCATTTATAGTATTGGTGGGGACCTTGAAGATGATCTGACTATTCGGGAAAAACTCGATTCCCAAATGAATGCCAACACGGGTGAGAAAACATTCACTCCTGCCACCTCCTACTCCTTGCTGGTCTTTTATGTGTTTGCCATGCAATGCATGAGTACCTTGGCGGTAGTCAAAAGAGAAACTAAGGGCTGGAAATTGCCAATTATTCAAACGGTCTACATGAGTGCTTTGGCTTACCTCATGGCATGGATCACCTTCCAAATTTTCTCCTAAAATGTGGCAGCAACTTCTAGTTATCTTCGCAGTGCTTGGGGCTAGCTACTACCTCCTCCGTAAATTTTTTCAAAAACCAAAAGGCGGGGCTACTTGCGACAAATGTGCCAGGTCCTAAAGTGTGGCAGGGATATATGGAATTCCCAATTATTTTTGTGAAGTTTGGCTCATGCGAAAAATAGCCTTCCAAAGCATACAAACCACCATTTTCTCTTATTTCGGGGTGGTATTAGGCTATATCAATGTCCTTTGGCTCTATCCTTATGCATTGGACAGCACACAACTGGGGACATTTCGCACCATTCAAGATTTAGGATTGCTGCTTGTTCCCTTCGCTCAGCTGGGATTAGGACATGGAATTACGCGCTATTTCCCAAAGCTTGAGCGAAACCAAGCTGCCCTTCTGACCTTTTCATTACTCTTCTCTTTCTTGGGATTTGGATTGGTATCCCTCCTATTTTTTGGATTTAAGCAGCAGGTGATCTCCCTATTTGCTTCCAATTCCCCAGAGGTCATCAATTTTCTTGGAGTAGCATTGCTTGTTGCCTTGTTTTCAGTATGGAGTAGCGTTTTAGATGCATTTGCGCGGTCCTTCGTCAAAGTTGGCATACCCACTTTCTTTAGGGAGGTCTTCCTTCGACTGCTCACCTCCATCTTGGTGGCGTTTTACTTGCTCAAGTGGATTAATTTTGACCAAGTGATGCAGGGACTAGTGGGCGTATATGGCCTATCCATGCTTGGAGTCGCCATTTACATGGTTTGGCTGGGCGTGTTTAAATTTGATTTTTCTTGGAACAAGTTTCCGAGCGGATTTAAAAGTTCGCTGCTCAAATACAGCTTGCTGACCTTTTTGGCTACGGCAGCTTCCACGCTCATCCTAAAAATAGACTCGGTCATGATCAGCTCCATGCTGAGCTTGGAAGCCAATGCCATTTATTCCATCGCATTTTACATGGCTCTCGTGATTGAGCTTCCAAGAAGGGCTATTTCCCAAGTTGCCATGCCCTTGATAGCCGAACATTTTGCTCAGCAGCGAATTCAAGAAATCAACCTCCTCTACCGGCAATTATCAAATCGGCAGCTCTACATCTGCCTACTTTTATTTGCGCTTATTTGGGCCAATATCGATTCGATTTACCACTTTGTGCCCAATCGGGAAATCTATCAAACTGGAAAATGGGTCGTTTTTATTATTGCCCTTGGAAAATTGGTGGATGTAGCCTTTTCCTTGAATTCGGAGATTTTGGTATTCTCCTCCTACTACCGCTTCAACCTGGTACTTACGGTAAGTATGAGCCTGCTACTGATTGCTGCAAACTATTTTTTAATTCCAGTAATGGGTATCGAAGGAGCTGCCTTGGGTTCTGCTGCAGTCATGCTCGCCTACAACCTAGTCAAGTATGGCTACCTCAAATGGCGGCTTAACTTGGATCCATTTAGTCTAGAAACGCTAAAAATCTTAGGGGTAGGAATACTTACTGTATCCGCACTGTATTTGAGTCCTGCTTTAACCAATCCCTTCTTATCCATTCCAACCACTTCCCTCCTTGTGATCGCAGTATTTGTGGGGAGCTCCGCCCTACTTGGAGTGGGCAAAGAAGAGTGGGCATGGCTAAAAAATAGAGGGAAATAATCCGGGCCTAAGAGTGTTACGAAACCTCTAGTTTGACAAGATTTGAGCTGCCTTGATTTCGCAACCTTCCACTGTTATCCTGCTTTTTGAGCGAGGCCCGATCCCGATAGCTATCGGGACGGGGTGAGGCCTGATTTTGAAGGGGGCTTTACTCGGTATTGTATTTAATTTGTGAAGTTCGAACAAGTCGACGGCCCGGATGTGTTAAAGATACGGCGAGATGCGGATAACTCGATCTTGCGGGATAGAGAATTTTACTAGATTCTTATTCCTTTTTTTACAAATGATTCAGCTATGCAACCTTTTTAAAGAGCCTAAAAACTTATTTGCTAGTTCAAAGCCTAGGATGGCTCACTTAAAATCAGAAAAATTCTTTTGTAGGAATCCAAAGAATAATTGACAACGATTACCTTTACCAGAAGTTACTTTCAAACCTCATGTATCCGATAAAAAAATTGATTGTCTGTCTGGATCAAAGTCCTTTAGATCAGACCTTAATTGCCTTCGCTGGATTTATCGCAAAAGTGAACCAGGTAAAGAAGATTTACTTCACCAACGTGATCAAAAACTTCTCCCTTCCAAAAGAAATGCAGGAGGAGTTTCCCACCTTGATCGAACAGATGCTGGCCGAGCGTAAGGCATACATGGAGGAATTGGTAGCCGCCCAATTTCCTAAAGTCAAGGGCTTGGAGCTAAGTTTTGTGGTCAAAGAAGGAAACTTATCTAAAAAAATCTTGAGGCTCGCAGAGGAAAAATCCGTGGATTTAATCCTCCTAGGAAGAAAGGTAGAGCTTGTCGGTACGGGAGTGGCTTCCCAGCGCTTGGCTCGCCGTGCTTCCTGTTCCCTGCTGATCATCCCAGAAAAGTCTGAACCTAAATTCAATAAATTCTTAGTTCCAAGCGACTTCTCCGAGCACTCCAAAAATGCACTAGAAGAGGGGATTTTATGGGCTAAAAAATATGGGGGAGAAACCGAACTCTTCTTCCAAAATGTCTTTACAGTCCCTTCTGGATACCATTTTACAGGTAAAAGTTTTGAAGAATTTACCCAACTCTTGAAAAAAGATTCTGAAAGTAGTTTCAAGAAATTTATCCGAAAAATCGATACCAAAGGAATTCAAATTACACCAGTCTACACACCAGACGAAGACGATAATCCTGTGCAGGAGATTGTATCTACTGCCTTAGCACTTCAAGCAGATGTAGTCCTTATTGGTGCAAAGGGAAAAACGGGTGCTACTGCACTTCATATTGGAAGTATGGCCGAACGACTCATCCAGTTCAATAACCAAGTGCCACTACTCGTAAGCCGTCCCAAAGGAAAAAATGCGGGAGTCCTGGATTACCTAGTAGAGATTTAACCTGAAGGACTCTAAAATCCATCTGAAGGCCCCGTTGGTAGAATCCAAGTGGCACCAAGATTAAAATCTTGGATACCGCTATTCTAGGAGAAATTCAAGAAGTAAGGAAGCTAATTAAACCCTACCTACTTCCCACTGTCTAAAGGCTACTCATGAAGGTAAATGATCAAGAAGTTTTGGACCGTATCCGCTCTCCTTTTACCAAGGAGCTAGGCTTTAGGCAATTGATTGAAACCTATCAAAGGCCAGTTTACCAGGTAATTCGTCGCATGGTGTTGATTCATGAGGATGCAGATGATCTCACCCAAAATACCTTCATCAAAGCATACAAATCCTTGGATCGGTTTGAAGGAAATTCCTCTCTCTTTACCTGGCTTTACCGAATCGCAACCAACGAGTCTCTGACTTTTCTCAAAAAAAAGAAAAAACGCTACTTCTTATCTTTGGACGATCACCAAGAAAAATTGGAATCTTATGTCGATTCTAGCGCTACACTGAGCGGGGACGAGATTCAAGTCAAACTTCAGAAATCCTTATTAAAACTACCTGACAAACAACGACTTGTATTCCATCTTAAGTATGAAGAGGAGTTGAGTTATGAAGAGATTTCGAAAATAACAGGTACGACTGTGGGGGCATTGAAAGCCAGCTACCACCATGCGGTAAAAAAAATTGAACTAGAACTCACCCAAGAATAAACCCTTGACAGCTAACGAAGTCTAAGAAAGGCATGCAACAGATACCTAAACTAAAACCTTTTCATACTCCCGAAAATTACTTTGAGGAGCTTCCTGAAAAAATCCTCGCAAAAACAACCCCTACAAAGGTAAATCCTTCCTGGATCTGGGCTGCCGCTGCTGTAGTCCTACTTGGATTTGGGCTATGGCAGGCGGGTGGATTTTACGAGGACAAACCCATTTTAGTAAGCCCTGAAGAGGAAGCCTTACTTTACATTGAAAGTGACCAATGGAGTACTGAAGATGTACTCAGCCTCTCCGAGGACCCCAATGCACTTTTAGATCAAATTATTGAAGAAGAATACGCTAAATCAGCGCCCTTATGGACCGAAGAAGAAACTTGGTTTTAACTACTATGAAAGCACTAAAAATCTATTTACTCCTATTCTTTATGGCTGCCTCAAGTCTTGCATTTGCGCAGCGCGGTGGACAACCCGTAGATCCGGAACGCTTGCAAGCGGCTCGAATCGCCTACATCACTACTCGAATTAATTTGAAGACAGAGCAAGCAGAGAAATTCTGGCCCTTATTCAATTCTTTTACGGAATCGAGAGATGCCTCCATGCGTACCATGGGACAACTCAGCAAAGGAGTAGAAAGCATGAGCGAAGAGGAAGCGAAGTCTCGAATCCAACAGAAGCTTCAAATCCAACAGAAATTGGTTCAGGATGAGAAAATCTTTGTCGCAGAGGCGGCAAAGGTGCTGACATACAAGCAGCTCCTTCTGCTTCAAAATATTGCCAAAGACTTCAATCGACACCTGTACGAACGAGGTCGAGAAAGAGGGAATTAAACCAACTTTGAATAAGAAAGAGCTCCTTCTTGATTAAAGGAGCTTTTATTTTTTCAATAAATCTCGAATCTCTTCCAAGAGTTTTTCCGTTGGGGTAGCCTTTGGATTTTCTTTAGATTCTTCACTATCCCCTTTCAGCTTGTTTATCCCTTTGATCGCAACAAAAATCACAAAAGCGATAAAAGTAAAGTCCACCACATTCTGGATAAACATTCCGTAATTCAAAGTAACGGCCTCAACCACCGCACCCGTAGAGTCTACAGTTCCTTCCTTCATAACTAAGCTAAGATGCTTGACATCCACTCCCCCGACCAGTAAACCCAAGGGAGGCATTACCACATCGCTGATAAAAGAAGAAACAATTTTGCCAAAAGCTGCACCGATGATTACTCCGACAGCCAAATCCAAAACATTGCCTTTGACTGCAAATTCTTTAAACTGTTTGAAAAAAGTCATCTGATTGGGATTTAAGTGGAGGATTAAAATGAGCTAGAACAGGAAACTTTAGTAATAAATATGATTATCCGCAATCATGCCGGTAGCTCAGCTAGTCTATTAAAATCTACGGATAATCGTTGACAGATCACAGTCAACGGTCCACAGCTCACCTAATTGAACCTCAAACCTTTTTTTCTCCCGTTAGTAGTGAAAAAGCGGATAATCAGACTAATAATTTACATGATTTATTAGTTTAAATCACCCTTTTTCTCAAGAATAAGAGGCAACAGTTTAGCTTATTCTAATAGAATTCAGCTTACCCAAGTAATCTCGGTAAATACCTCATGAGATCAGTAAATTTTCAGTAACCTTGCATCCAAATAATAAACTATGCCAGCACCTATTGCTAACAAAAAATCACAACTTCTTGAAATTCATGGCCACCAGCGCCAAGATCCCTATTACTGGATGAATGATCGAGAAAACCAAGAAGTGATCGATTACTTGAATGCTGAAAATAACTACTTAAAAGAGGTCATGAATCCTACAGAGGGATTGCAAAAGCAACTTTTTGAGGAAATGAAGGGCCGTATCAAAGAGCAAGACGAAAGTGTCCCCTACTTTAAGTCTGGTTATTTCTGGTACACCCGATACGAAAAAGGAAGTGAATACCCAATTTTTTGTCGTAAGCTAGGGAGCCTCGAAGCAGAAGAGGAGGTTATCCTAGATGTCAATACCCTTGCCATCGGAAAGAGTTATTTCCAAGTGGCCCAAGCTGCAACAAGCACCAATCAGAGAATTCTAGCTTTTGCTGCCGATGAGGTGGGCAGACGGATCTATACGATCTACTTCAAAAACCTAGAAGCCCAAGAAGTTTTAGAGGATCAGATTCCTGAGGTAACGGGCAATTTTGTCTGGGCTGCAGACCAGCAAAGCGTTTTTTATTCCAAACAAGATCCAGAAACACTCCGTTCTTTTCAAATTTACAAGCACATTTTAGGTAGCCCCTCCTCCGCGGATCAGCTCATCTACGAGGAATTGGACGAGGAGTTTTCCTGCTTGGTCCACAAAACCAAATCTGAAAAATTCATACTCATCCATTCAGAAAGCACCATCAGTTCCGAGGTCCGTTTTATCCCAGCAGATCAACCCGCCGCAGAGCTACAAATCCTGCAAGCCCGAATTCCTCATCTGGAGTATGCTGCGGACCACTATGGAGACCACTTCTATATTCGTACCAATGACCAAGCCCAAAATTTCAAATTGGTCAAAGCTCCTATTGCTAATCCAAGCAAAGAAAATTGGACCGAAGTGATCCCGCATCGCCCAGAAACCTTATTTGAAGATTTTGATTTGTTTTCCAAATTCCTCATCACGCAAGAACGAAGTAATGGATTGACGCAAATTCACATCAAGCCCTGGGAGACTGAGGCTGAGGGGCACTCCCTAGCCTTTGAAGATGAAACCTATACGGCTTATGTAGGAACCAATCCTGAGTTTGATACCAATTTTCTTCGTTTTGTTTACAATTCCCTAGTTTCTCCAAGTTCGGTCTACGAATACGACATGGTCACTCGACACAAAACCTTGTTGAAGAAGCAAGAGGTAGTAGGTGGACACGACCCCAATGCCTACCATTCTGAACGAATCTGGACCATGGCAACCGATGGTGTGCTTGTTCCCATCTCCTTGGTGTACCAGAAGTCTACCTTTTCCAAAACTGGAAAAAATCCAGTACTCCTCTATGCTTACGGCTCCTATGGATACAGCATGGATGCCTATTTTTCCTCCAATCGACTTAGCCTACTTCAGCGGGGCTTTGTATTTGCGATCGCCCATATCCGCGGAGGCGAAGACTTAGGCAGGGCTTGGTACGAGGATGGCAAGCTATTGAAAAAGAAAAATACCTTTTCAGACTTCATCGCCTGTGCTGAGCACTTGGTTCAACAAGAATACACCTCTCCGACACATCTGTATGCCATGGGGGGCAGTGCAGGAGGATTACTGATGGGAGCAGTGATCAACATGCGTCCCGACTTGTTCCAAGGGGTCATCGCCAATGTGCCCTTTGTGGACGTAGTCACCACCATGCTCGACGAAAGTATCCCCCTTACCACCGGAGAGTTTCAGGAGTGGGGCAACCCGAAGGAGAAGGAATTCTACGACTACATGCTCTCCTATTCCCCGTACGATAATGTGGTGGCACAGGCCTATCCCAATCTATTGGTAACCTCTGGACTTCATGACTCCCAGGTCCAGTACTGGGAACCGACCAAATGGGTAGCAAAACTCCGAAATCAGAAAACTGATCAGCACATCCTGCTGCTCTTTACCAATATGGAGGCAGGACATGGAGGAGCATCTGGTCGATTTAATCCCTTGAAGGAAATTGCTTTGGAATACGCCTTCCTCCTGATGCTCGAAGAAAAGGCAAAGAAATACAGCTGAAATAATTCCATGGATATTCTCAGTTTAGTAACCCAAGAAAAACTGAAATTTCCCTAACTTTGAAAACAAACCTATTGCACATCAATTCATGAAAATTGCCTTAATCGCCCATGATGGTAAAAAAGCCGACATGGTTCACTTTTTGAGTGGATTCCGTGAAGCCCTTCACAGAAGCGATATTGAACTTGTAGCCACTGGCACCACAGGTTCACACATTGAAAAGGCTGGTTTTCAAGTAGTAAAACTCCTTTCTGGACCTTATGGAGGGGACGCTCAAATCGCAGCGCTCGCTGCAGAAAAAAAATTAGCTGCTGTGATTTTTTTTAGAGATCCTTTGGATAAGCATCCCCATGAGCCGGATGTGCAGATGCTGATGCGTATCTGTGACGTGCACAACATTCCTTTGGCAACGAATCCAGCATCAGCTGGACTACTATTTAAAGCATTGACACAAACCTATGACACCTAAAACAATCAAAAAAATTGGAGTGCTCACCTCTGGTGGGGATTCACCAGGCATGAATGCTGCCATCCGCGCAGTTGTGCGTACTGGATTTTATTACGAACTGGAAATGTACGGCATCTACCGAGGCTACGAAGGAATGATCCAGGACGACATCAAAAAATTGGACTCAAGATACATTACCCATATCTTGGAACGGGGAGGAACATTTCTAAAGTCTGCTAGAAGTGCCGAATTCAGAACCCCTGAAGGCCGCAAAAAAGCCTTTGAAAATCTACAAAGCCATGACATCGATGCCTTGGTAGTAATTGGTGGAGATGGATCCCTAACAGGAGCCCACTTGTTCTACGAAGAATATGGAATACCTGCCATCGGGCTTCCTGGCACCATTGACAACGACCTTTCAGGTACTGACCTAACCATTGGATTTGATACCGCATGCAATACCGCCATTGAAGCCATCGACAAGATTAGAGATACAGCTACTTCACACGATCGCCTGTTTTTTGTAGAAGTTATGGGTAGAGATGCTGGATTTATCGCAATCAATGCAGGTATTGGTAGCGCAGCAGCAGCTATCTTAATTCCCGAGCGAAAAACGACTATTGATTGGCTAATTGAAAAACTAAAGACAAGATCAAAAGCAAAAAAAACTTCCAACATTGTGATTGTCGCGGAGGGAGGGAAAAGTGGTTCTGCGCAGCAAATCGCAGATGAAGTAAAGACATTTCTTCCACAATACGATATTAAGGTCACCATCTTGGGCCATTTGCAACGCGGAGGGCCTCCTACCTCTTTTGACCGACTACTGGCATCCAAACTTGGAGTGGCTGCTGTAGAAGGACTACTTCAAGGCAAATACGACACGATGGCTGGGATGATCAACCATAAAGTAGTCTACACGCCAATAGTCAAGGCAATTGTGGATGACAAGAAAGTGGATGATGAAGACCTTCGAATAGCCAATATCCTGTCGACTTAAAACATAAAAAAAGGGGCTTTAGGCCCCTTTTTTTATTTCTTTAAAATCAAACTTGAATTCGGGGGCAGGAACATGTTCCCTTGTTTAATTGTCACGCCTGCTGTAGCATAAATAGAAGATTTAAAGCCTTCGGGAATTTGAAATTCCATGGCTTTACTACCTAAGTAATGTACCACTAGCAATTCCTGATCGGTAGTTTGTCGAATAAATGCCATCACTGACTTAGGATATGTTTGCTTAACTGACTCTAGGCTACCGATTGCCAAGGCGGGATTGGATTGACGCAAACCAATCACTTTTTTATAATAGTTAAAATAGCTGTTTGGATCCAAGCGCTGTTGGGCCAATGGAGTCACTGTCTCATCTGTGCTGTATTGAGGGATAATCCAGCTGGCTCTACCAGAATCTTTTTCTTTTTTATCCCAAAGAAATGGCTCCCGAATTTGTTCATCTGGCTTGAGCCCAAGCATCCCTATTTCTTCTCCGTAATACAGGTAAGGTGCACCCGGGAAGGTCATTAGGATCGCTAAGGCCTGCTTATATTTTGCAGGATCTTTCTTCAAATCATTCAACAAGCGTGGCTGGTCGTGATTGGAGGAAAAGGTAGCATCGATAAAATTAGGTGTAATCCCTTGGTAAAAATCGAGTACTTCCTTTTGCTTTTGGTAAATCAGTTGCCCATTTTCCGTATTCAAAGCCTCAATCATCGTGTAATGAAAGTCGAAATTGAATAAGGCGGGTAAGCCAGGGAGGTAGGGTGCAACAATTTCTTTTTTGTCGTAAACCTCACCTACCAAATATACATCCGGCTTGATGGCCTCCATTTCCTGGCGAAACTCCTTCCAGAATGCATGATTATCTAGCGGGCGATCGTCAGGGAAAATATGCTTGGCTGCATCCAATCGAAACCCATCTACCCCCACTTCTTCCAACCAAAATCGGCCAATCGAAACAATTTCTTCGCGCACCTTGGGTGAATCAAAGTTGAGGTCAGGCATCCCCCCCCAGAAAAATCCATAATAGTAATCTTGGCCTTGTCCGGGATCATGCCATTGCCGAATGTTATCAGAATCCAAGGTGACCGTTTTCTTATTCAAATAGGAAGCAATGGTATCCTTCTGCGCCCATACATAGTAGTCTCGGAAAGGATTTTCTCGGCCTTTTTTGGAGGCTAGAAACCAGGGATGATCACTTCCTGTATGGTTGATAATCATGTCGATGACCACCTTAATGTCACGAGCATGTGCCTCATCCAGCAGTCGCTTAAAATCAGCCATCGTACCATAATCCGGGTGAACCGCCTTGTAATCGGTCACATCGTACTTGTGATAGGTGGGCGAAGGCATGATCGGCATAAACCAGATCGCATTGGCGCCCAACTCCTTGATGTAGTCCAATTTTTCGGTGACTCCATTGAAATCCCCTATCCCATCGCCATTGCTGTCGTTGAAGGATTGTACAAAAATCTCATAGGTCAGCCCTGCCTTAGGCCAATAGTTTTTGGTTTGTTGGGCTTCAACTTGGGTAAGTGTAAGCTCCAGGAGTAAAAGTGCCAGCAAACTAAATACGATCTGTTTTTTCATAGTGATGTAAAGAAAAGAAAAAGTCACCTTTTCAAGTGACTTTTTCAGAATTTAGAAGTTGATCTTATCAATTGCTCTTCTAACTATCTCTTCTAGGAAGAGGCAAAAGTGGAAGGAATTAATTTCTATTTACTGCATTTAGCATATCGAAAGCCAACTCGAGACGCTTTACAAAGTTCTCTTCACCTTTGCGCAACCATACGCGAGGGTCGTAATATTTCTTGTTCGGGCTATCTGGACCTTCTGGATTTCCCAACTGGCTTTGAAGATAGCCTTCATTTTTCTTGAAATAATTTAGGATGCCTTCCCACATGGCCCATTGCATATCTGTGTCGATATTCATTTTGATCGATCCATAGCTATTGGCCTCGCGAATCTCTTCTACCGAGGAGCCAGAACCACCGTGGAACACAAAGTTGAGCGGCTTGCCCGTGGTGCCAAAGTTCTTGTTGATGTACTCCTGAGAGTTTTTAAGGATAATCGGCTTCAAACTCACGTTGCCTGGCTTATAGACCCCATGCACATTCCCGAAGGCTGCAGCGATGGTAAACAAGTCCCCAATTTCTTTCAAATGACTGTAAGCATAAGCCACTTCCTCAGGCTGAGTATACAATTTGGAAGAATCTACATCCGAATTATCTACACCATCTTCTTCCCCGCCTGTTACGCCCAACTCAATTTCTATCGCCATATCCAACTTCACAAATTCACGGAAGTAGGAAGCAGAGATCTCAATGTTCTCGTGTAAAGGCTCTTCGGAAAGGTCAAGCATGTGTGAGCTAAACAAGGGCCTCTTATAAGCTTGGTGGTAGGCTTTGCCCGCTTCGAGTAGCCCATCAATCCAAGGAAGCAACTTTAGCGCAGCGTGGTCGGTATGCAAGATTACTGGTACCCCATAGGCCTCAGCCATTTGGTGTACGTGGTGTGCTCCAGATATGCCTCCTGCAATGCTCCCTTGCTGCTTGTCATTGGGTAGACCTTTACCCGCAAAAAATTGTGCCCCCCCATTTGAAAATTGGATGATCACAGGAGAGTTTACCTTTTTAGCAGTTTCCAAAACAGCATTTACTGAATTGCTGTTAATTACATTGACAGCAGGCAAAGCAAACTCATTTTCCTTGGCATAAGCCAATAAATCACGAAGCTCATTTCCGTACTTTACTCCAGGTTTAAATTTCATAGTGTGTTTAGGTTTGATTACTGCTTGATAATACGCTTGTGCATTACCCGCATAGTATCAAAGACCTCAAAGATATACATCCCTGGTTGAATTCCTGCTAAATTCAGCTCTAAAATCGTCAGATTGGAACTTCCTTTTCCTTCAAGGATGATCCTGCCCGTCACATCTAGGACCCGGTAATCTGCACCCTTCATTTCTTTAGGCAATTCCACCACCAAACTTGAGCGAGTAGGATTGGGATAGATTGCAAATCCATCCTCATCCACTTCTTCTGGAATACTTGTAATGAAGTCAGCCTGCAGAATATTCGTATCTGGCAGAGGAAGTGGCTTATCCGTAAAGAGGTAAAACTCATTGGGTCGCAAGCCAAAAGAAACCTGAGCTGAAGTCACATTCAATTCCTTGCCCGTAAAATAGTTGTACCACTTTCCAGTCTTAGGGAAGGAAATAGATAGATTCCCTTGGGACACCAACTCAAAGTTGCCGAACATAAAGACCTGCAAGTCCGGATGCTGCAAGTAGATGGTCTTTAGCGAAGAGCTTAGATTGAGGGAGGCATCGCTCGGGAAGTTAAATACCGGGTACTTTGCCCGCAGCTTAAATAATTCCTTATAGAGTTTTGATAATCTAAGGCGTTCAGAATTACTGAGGTATTCCCAACGCGTAGGCTTAATTCCCAAGCGATCATTATTCAGCTCTAGGTCATAACCAAACTCACCAAACTGCCAAATCATTTTGGGGCCTGGAATTGCCAAGAAGAAAGCAGTCATCAGTTGATTTCGGTTCACTGCATTCTCCAGACTCTTTAGATTAAGAGGGCTTGTGGCTCCAAAATTCATCGTTTCCCAAAATACCCGTTCCTCGTCGTGAGACTCTTGGTAGGCAATCAAGCCGTTTTTGGTCCACTGCCGATTCTTGAAATACCCCCATTCGACATTATCGTTACTTCCCTTAGCTAGGTTTCTAGAAGCACCATTCATATTTCCCCACAGGAGCATGCCGTAGTTGGCCAATTCCTTCTCCTCCTCATTCACAGCCAAGTGCTCCAAGATCACATAGGCATTGGGATGGTTGGCCTTGATTCGGTCGTAGATATGTTTCCATATTTTGATGCGTGAGGGGTCATATTGAGACCAACTAGTCACATTTGAGCCGGAGTTGACCTGAGTAAATCCTTTAGAAAGGTCAAATCGGATGCCATCCACCCTGTACTCGGTCAACCAATAATTAGTAACCGAATCCACAAAGGCTTTGGTGTAATTGCTTTCGTGGTTGAAATCGTATCCCACATTGAAAGGGTGCTTGGCTACTCGATTAAACCAAGGATTGTCTTCTGTAGGAGCTCCAAAATCCCCATCGTTGTAGAGGCGTACCATGGGATTTTGGCCAAATGCATGGTTGAGTACCAGGTCCATGATCACCACGATTCCTCGACCATGAGCTTCGTCAATTAAGCGCTTAAGGTCATTTTTGGTGCCGTAGTATTTGTCGGGAGCAAAGAAAAAGGAGGGATTGTAGCCCCAAGAGAGATTTCCTTCAAACTCCCCTACCGGCATCAATTCAATCGCATTAATCCCCAAGTCCTTCAAGTAATCCAGTCGATCAATAACTGCTTGGTAGGTTCTTTTTTGATCAAAATCACGAACCAAAAGTTCGTACACAGTTAGCTCCTCTGGCTTGGGTTTGATATAGTTGGTGTTTTTCCAAGCATACGGCGCCTGCCCTGTTTGCAGAAAGGTCGCCTGAAATTCTGTTTTTCCAGTAGGGTAAGGAAGCAAGCCAGGATGTCTATTTTGGCTGATGATTTCTTGATCGTTTAATGGATCGGAAACCTTATCGGCATAAGGGTCACCAATACGAATATCGCCGTCAACAAGGTATTGGAAAATGTATTCTTTTTGGGGCACCAAGCCAGTCATCTTAATCCAAAAAATGGATCCGTCTTCGGTTTTCTTTAGTTGGTAGTCAGGAAGTACCTTCCAGTCGTTGAAGTCTCCAATGACATGGGCGATTCTTTTGCCGGGGGCCTGCAATGCCAAGATCACCTCCGTGGTGGATAGGTAATTTATTCCTAGTTTGGCCCCTGTTGGTAAGGGAGCCACTTCTGAAGGGGCAAAGACCACCAAATCGAGGGTTTGTGAATCGGTAGTGGTTCCTTTTACCGCTGTAACTTTCAGTTTGTAGTTTCCAGGTGCCGTAGCCGTGTAGGCATAACTGATTTGCTGGCTATTTTTTGCTTCAGCGACTTTCACTCCATCTAATTCTAAGGTCAAATCTGCTGTTTCATTTGCAGAGGCCTTGAAGGTGTATTGATCTCCCACTGAAAAAGAAATAGGGCCCGAGGATTGGGGTTCAGTAAATTTGACATCAAATCCTTGTGCTAGGTCTATAAAAAAATCTCCATTCGCCGTCGTCTTTCCTTCCTTGCTTCCGTCGGCATTTCGGAATACCAGGCCAAGTCGGTAGATAGTCAGGTTGTTGGGGTTGGTAAAAAACGAATTGGGTGTAAGTTCGTAGGTGTAGGTATTGGGCTGACCGGTTACCTTGGTCATTTTGGCTGCGGCCGTGGCTGTTCCCCATTGAAAGGGCACGATGTTCCAGGTAGTTGAAGTAGGTCCTGCTGTGACCGCTCCGATGTGGATGTACACATCGCAATTACAATCTTTTAATCCCGTAGTCCCTTTGGAAGCATCGTAAATGAGTTTGACTGCAGCCGCGGCATTTGGAACTGCTGGTTCGGTAGTCACTTGCGCAATTCCTTTTAGCCCTAGAAGAAGGCAAAGACTGAAAAAAAACAAGACTCTTGATAAATGGGTCATTCCAACTAGAATTGAATAACTAACCGACATTCGGATATGCCTAAATGCCGGTCAAAACTACTAGAATGTACTTAAATTAAGTAGGAATGGCTGACTTAATTTTTTACGAGCGTATCTTTGCCTCATCAAAGCTTCACAAAAACTGCTTCTTTGGTAGGGAATAATTCGATTGAAATTGGTGAGTTTTTAAATAAGGAAGGATTTCAAATTTACAGGTGGAAAAGAGGGATTCGAATTCATTAAAACTGATTTTTTATCCTAATTAATCGTTTCTAACTTCGCAAGGTTCCAAATAGGAATTCATACATGCATTACGAATGAACGATAGCAATACCCCTACTCATTTTTCACGAAATTCTTTTCGCCACAAAGCCTTTGGGAAGGTCTTGAAATGGAGCAAAACTCCCGATGGTCTAAGCGGAAGCAGTGATTTTGCAAACTTTAAACTCACAGTCTTTGAAACTGGAATTGTCCGCGTGCAGGCGAGTAAATTTGAGTCCTTCGAATCCAATCCTTACTCGGTAGTAGTCCAACCTAAATCCATTGATTTTAATTTGGAAGAGTTTGAGGACAAGTTGATTTTGAGTACCAACATCCTTCGGGTAGCGATCAACCTCCAATCTTTTTCACTTGCTTTCTTTGATCAAAACGACAAGCTCCTCAACCAAGACGATTCATTTGGAGTTGCTTGGATTGGAACTGAAGTTACGGCCTACAAAAAGCTCCAGCAAAACGAAAAATTTATCGGTCTGGGTGAGAAAACAGGTAACCTCAACCGTTTTGGCAATGCCTACACCCACTGGAATACGGACTACTTTGCTTATGGTGTGGGCGATGATCCGCTCTATCTAAGTATTCCATTTTACTTGGGTGTACATCATCAAGGACACTACGGCATTTTCTTGGACAACACCCACAAATCCCTGTTCAACTTCGGTGCCTCCAACAATCGATTTGCCTCTTTCAGCGCTGAAGATGGGGATCTAGATTATTACTTTTTCCACTACCCCAGCATTTCAGAAATCATTACGGCCTACACTTGGCTCACCGGACGCATGCAGATGCCACCCAAGTGGGCATTGGGCTTTCAGCAATGTCGCTATTCCTACTACCCAGAATCCGAAGTATACGCAGTTGCTCAGGCCTTCCGAGATAAAAAAATGCCGGCAGATGTCATTTACTTAGACATTCACCACATGGAAGCCTACAAGGTGTTTACCTTTGATGGTGAAAAATTCCCCAATCCAAAGGCCTTGATTACTCACCTGAAGGAAAAAGGATTTAAGGTGGTGGTAATTCTCGATCCCGGGATCAAAACAGAGGAGAGTTATTCCCCCTTTCGAGAGGGTCTAGAGCAAGGGCTATTTGTCAACTACCCAGATGGGCAAACCTACGAAGCACAAGTTTGGCCTGGATGGTGCGCCTTTCCTGACTTTACCAAGCCCGCTACCCGCTCTTGGTGGGAAGAAAAAATGGCCTTTTACACCGAAGCAGGAGTAGATGGGTTCTGGACAGACATGAACGAGCCTGCTTCCTGGGGTCAATGCACCCCCAACTTGTTGGAGTTTGATTATGAGGGAGAAAAAGCCTCGCACCGCAAAGCAAGGAATGTGTTTGGCATGCAGATGGCTCGAAGTACGCAAGCAGGTGCTAGTAAACAAGCTCCTGAAAAACGCCCTTTTGTACTGACACGATCAGGCTTTGCAGGAATACAACGCTATGCAGCTGCCTGGACAGGCGATAATATCGCCTCCGAAGAACACATGCTGGCAGGCATTCGATTGGTCAATAGCCTGGGCATAAGTGGCGTATCTTTTGCAGGCTACGATGTAGGTGGTTTTGCAGGAGAGGCCAGCAAAGGGCTATTTGCGCGATGGATGAGTATCGCTGCATTTTCACCCTTGTATCGAGCACACTCGATGATCAACACCAAGGATGCCGAACCCTGGGCTTTTGGAGAAGAGGTAGAAGAAATCAGTCGTAACTACTTGAATTTTAGGTACTCACTACTCCCTACTTTATACAGTGCTTATTACCAAAGCACGCATAATGGGCTTCCACTAGCAGCTTCCTTGGCCATCCATTATCCTCAGGACGAGACGATCTACCAAACGGCTTTTCAAAACGAATATTTGTTTTGCAACACCTTTCTAGTAGCTCCTGTAGAAAGCTTCCGAGAAATCAGCAAAGTGTATCTCCCACAAGGAGAATGGTACTATTTGTACACGGATCAAAAATACCAAGGAGTTCAAATCATCTACCAAGATTCCCCACTCAACTACCTGCCTGTATACGTACAAGCTGGGAAAATCTTTGCGCAGCAATCCCCAACCCAGCATACGGGAATGGCTCCTGATAGCACCTTAAGCCTCCACCTGTATCGAGGAAAGACGGGATCTACCTATAACCATTACGAAGATGCTGGCGAAGGATTGGGCTACCAAGAGGGGGAATTTTTCAGTCGAGAATTTCAGTACCAACCTGAAAATGGTTCCTTGAAAATTAATCGCGCACAGGGTCCATTTTCTAGCCAGTTTGCCAAAATCCGCCTCTTTTTCCATGGTTTTGAAAGTCTAGATCTTCTGTTGAATGGAACAAAACAAGATTTAAAATCAACAGATTTTGCATTCTTGAATAAATTAACCGAGTTTGATCCCTTACCTGATCAAGTACACCCTTATTTCCAAATCAAGCAGCTCCCCTACATTGAGTTTATTCATACTAGGGAGGAACTAGAAATCAAAGGTTTGGATTAGCACCTTTTCACTACACAGTCCTAACAATGACCCAAGAAAAAAAGAAGTTGAGTTTCTGGCAGATCTGGAACATGAGTTTTGGATTTCTAGGGATTCAATTTGGATTCGCACTACAAGGCGGATTCATGTCTCGTATCTTTCAAACTCTCGGCGCCGAAAAAGATGCCATACCCTTTCTTTGGATTGCTGCACCCTTGACGGGATTGCTGGTTCAACCTATCGTAGGCTACCTCAGTGATCGTACCTGGCATCCAAAGTTTGGAAGAAGAAAGCCCTTCTTTTTTCTAGGTGCTTTATTCAGTACCATTGCCTTATTTTTTGCACCCTACTCCTCAGCACTTTGGATGGCAGCGGGCACACTTTGGGTTTTGGATGCCTCTATCAATGTTTCTATGGAACCTTTTCGAGCCTTGGTAGCGGACAAACTCCCCGAATCGCAGCGTTCATTTGGTTTTGTGGTGCAGACCCTGATTATTGGAATCGGTACCTGGGTTGCTTCCAACCTCCCTTGGCTGATGACCCAACTCGGAGCGGCCAACACAGCTCCTGAAGGAGTGATCCCTGATTCAGTAAAATACGCCTTTGGCATAGGAGCTCTTGTCTTATTTACCTCAATCTTGTACACCATCCTCACTACCGATGAGTATCCTCCAGATGACTTGGAGGCTTTTGAAAAAGAAAAGAAAGAGAAAAAAGGTTTTTTCAGAGGATTTAAAGAAATAATACAGCTGATCGTAACCATGCCTGCGGTCATGAAACAATTAGGCATTGTTCAGTTTTTCTCCTGGTTTGCTTTCTTCACCATGTGGAGCTTTGCAACACCTGCGATTACGGAACACATTTATGGTGCAACGGATACGAGTACAGAAGACTACAACAATGCCGCCGATAGCGTTGGGAATTATCTCGGTACCTACGGATTGGTCTCCATGTTTTTTGCCTTAATTCTATCCTTCATAGCCTCCAAAATCAAGATCAATCGAAAACTCCTCCACCTTTTTAGTCTACTTTCTGGGGGGCTTGGATTTATTTTGATTTACTACGTGATCGAACCTTGGATGCTGCATATCTGCTTTGCCTTGGTTGGAATTGCTTGGGCAAGCATTCTTTCAATGCCCTATGCCATGCTTTCCGGATCGGTGGAACCTCAAAAAATGGGCGTTTACATGGGTATTTTTAACATGTTCATTGTTATTCCACAGATTGTCGCTGCCTTGGGCGGGGTAAATTTCTTGTACAAAATCCTCTTTGGGGAGGAAGTGATTTACACAATGACGCTTGCAGGCACCCTATTGATCCTAGCTGGACTTGCGAATTTACTGATTACAGACAAAAGAGCCACTCACGATTAATCTCAGCACATAAAATCAAAAAATCCGGTAGGAAAAATCTCCTATCGGATTTTTTAAAACCCTAACTAGAGACTGAATCTAGGGAGTCTAAAGGTATCCTCAATCCCCAAGTTTAGTCCAATCCCATTCCTTGTTGATGTGGGAGATGGCATGGTAAGCGGTGAGGTCGTATTGACAAGGTACGATGGAGATGTAATTATTGGCAATCGCCCACTCATCGTTGTCTTCCCCCTTGTCAAAATTTACAAAGTTACCCGCCAACCAGAAGTATTTTCTACCTGTAGGATCAAAGCGCTCGACAAATTCTTCTTGCCACTTTGCATCTGCCTGTCTGCAGATTTTTACTCCTCGAATCTCCTCGTTCCGCTTGGGAGGAATATTCACATTCAAGGCTATCCCATTGGGAATGCCATTTTCCAATACTTGACGGGTAATTTTTTCCACCCATTCTTCGACATGGGAAAAGTCTGCTTTCGATGAAAAATCGCAAAGGCTAAATCCAATCGAAGGATAGCCTTCTAAGGCTCCCTCAATGGCTGCGGACATGGTTCCAGAATAGAGTACAGAAATTGAAGTATTGGATCCGTGATTGATCCCGCTTACCACCAAATCGGGCTTACGGTCCTTCAGCACATGGTGTTTGGCTAGCTTCACGCAGTCGGCAGGTGTACCGCTAGACTTGTATGCCTTTACATCATCAAAGATATCTTCTTCATACAAACGCAAGGTTTGCCCAATGGTAATGGCATGTCCCATTCCCGATTGGGGACTATCGGGAGCCACCACCACCACATCACCCAATTTTTTCATGATAGATACCAATACGCGGATTCCTTTGGATGTGATGCCGTCGTCATTGGAAACTAGAATCAAGGGTTTTGACATGCTTAGTTGTTTTTTAACTCGTTGTAATAGGCGGTGATCCGAAGTAAATCTCCCCGTTGATCGTGTTCCAGTCGATTTTTTCTCATGTAAAGATCAAGCTCCTCATCGTAGCCAGGTAGCATGTCAAACAACTCCTTTTTCTTGCCACTGTAACGTTCCAAGCGCCCGTTTTTTAAAAAGAAATAAGTAAATGCCAATCGGAATCCTGCCACATTTTGAGGCCCCCAAAATGGATTCATGCCCATTCCAGCCCAGTTATTAATGCCTCGAGTGTCTGTAGCAATGAATTCTCGACAAAGCAAAGCAATGTGCTCCCCTTGGGTAAGTACCTCAAAAAACACGGGAGTATCGTAATCACCATTCAGTGCGTAGGGAAGGCTGTAAAACTTCCGAACGCCTTTGTAGATCTCATCAAAAATGTCGAAGCTAGTCACATTGGAAGCTGTAAAAGTGATCACCGTCTCCTCTTGCAGTTGAACCAAGTTGGATTCCAAATCGTATTTCACCATGCCATTTACCGAACTCCCATCCGTTAAATACAAGGTGCCCTTGTGCCAAATTTGAGATGGAAATTGATTTCTAGTTTGAGCCCAGCTTTGGTAACTCAAACCAACGAGTACCAAGAATAAGTAGATTTTCAATCGTAGCATAAAGTGTACAAACGGAAGGATGGTCTGCAGGTTTTCAAAACTGAGAGCACCTCCCCGATTTGATTATTTTAGAATAGTATGCCCCATTTTATCCCGCTTCGTTTGCAGGTATTTTTCATTGTGGGGATTGGGTTGAATCTCGATGGGAACTTGTTCTATAATTTCTAGACCATAACCTAGCAAGCCTACTCGTTTTTGGGGATTATTAGAAATTAAGCGAATCTTTGAAATATTTAAATCCCTGAGAATTTGAGCGCCCACCCCATAATCTCGTCCATCCATGGGCAATCCAAGGGCCAGATTGGCTTGTACCGTGTCCATGCCCTCCTCCTGGAGTTTGTATGCTTTCAACTTATTGATCAAGCCGATTCCTCTTCCTTCTTGATTCATGTATAGAACAACACCTTTGCCTTCTTGTTCGACAAGCTCCATGGCAGCATGCAGTTGTGGACCACAGTCACATCTGCAGGATCCAAAAATATCTCCCGTAGCGCAAGAGGAATGTACACGAACTAGGATAGGTTCATCCTTCTTCCAAGTTCCTTTGATTAAGGCCAAATGAATTTCTTGGGTATTGGTTTGTCTGTATGCAACCAAATCAAAATCTCCCCAAGCCGTGGGCATATCCACGCCAATCTCTTTCGTGATTAAGGACTCATTTTTTAGACGATAAGCAATCAAATCCTTAATGGACACCAACTTCAGTTGAAACTTTTCGCGCACCTTGAATAAGTCATCCAAACGTGCCATGGTTCCATCTTCATTCATGATCTCCACCAATACCCCTGCTGGCTGAAGACCTGCGAGCCTTGAAAAATCAATTGCTGCCTCGGTGTGACCAGCTCTTCGTAGCACGCCACCTCTTTTTGCTTTGAGGGGAAAAATATGCCCTGGCTTTCCCAGTTCATTGGGATGAATGCGATCATCCACCAAGGCTTGAATTGTTTTTGCGCGATCTGATGCAGATATTCCCGTGGTACAACCGTGACCAATCAAGTCTACAGACACCGTGAAGGGGGTTTCAAATACTGCCGTGTTGCTCCCAACCATCAAGTCTAAGCCTAGCTGCTCGCAGCGATCTTCAATCAAAGGCGCACAGATCAAGCCTCGGCCATGGGTAGCCATAAAATTGATGATTTCGGGCGTGATTTTTTCCGCCGCACACACAAAATCACCTTCATTTTCACGGTCCTCGTCATCTACAACGATGATCACATCACCGTTTTTTATGGCCTCAATGGCATCTTCAATGGGATCCAGAATGTAATTTTCCACAAGTTGGGGTGTTATAAAGGAGGTTCAGATTACAAATGTAGCCTGTTTGTCTACAAAACCGGAAGCAGCCAAAGAAAGTTTGGAATTACCCAATTACAATGCCTAGCTCCTTATCGATTTTGAGTTTAAAATTCTTTAGTTCTAGGTACATCTCGAGCAATTCGCTCACCTTTTCTACTTCCAATTGCAACTGCTCAGCTTCTTTGATTTTTGCCATTGCCTCTTCCATCATTTTTTGAAGAAGCCGACGCTTGAGTCGTAAAATGGACTTAAAAGCTGTATCGGCTAAATCATCGGATTCTAGGGCCACAAAAATCTGAAATTTGTCTTTCCAATGGATTGAAACTTCATGCCTTTGTGTAATCATTGCAATGGCCTCTTGCCGAATCTCAGCATCTCCATGATTCAAAAATAACTCATCGGACGGCACCTGACCCAAGGCAATACGTTCTCGGTAGAGTTGAAGCATTTTTTGGTAAATGGGTGTCTGAAAACTAACCTCCTCAATTTCAGTGAGGATGTACTGGCAAAAGTGGAGCTCTTGAACATCTAGTTTTTGTCCGCCATAGTTGAGTAGAAGCCGAAGCATTTCGCGTTCCTGCAACAGCAGGTTATCTTCAGCACTTGTCTCCTCAGGAGCTGGTAAAAGTTGATCAATGCTATCTTCAATCGCCTTTTCCTCCTTCGCACGCTCAAATTGCTCCTTCTGAGTTTTTAGGAGAATTTTATTGAGTTCAGCATGCAGAATCTCTTCTTCAATACTCAAAAGCCCCGAGGCCTCTTTGGCATACACCGATCGGATGATTGGATCAGGTATCTTGCCTATACTTTGTACCACCTCTCGAATGATTCCTGCTTTTCGGATAGGGTCCTTATCGATCTCATCTTGATAAAGGCCGATTTTGAATCCAATAAAATCTCGACTATTTTCTTTGAGGTAGTCCTGAAATGCTTGTGAACCTACCTTTCTTGAGTAGCTATCCGGGTCTTCTCCATCGGGGAATACCACAGCTTTTACATTGAGGCCACCTTCCAACAATAAATCTATCCCTCGTAGAGAGGCTTTGATACCCGCCGGATCTCCGTCGTATAGGACGGTCACTTGGTTGGTAAATCGTCGGATCAACCTAATCTGCCCATCGGTAAGTGAGGTTCCAGAGGAGGCAACCACATTTTCAATACCTGATAGATGCAGAGAAACTACGTCAGTGTAGCCTTCAACTAAGAAGCAGTTGTCTTGATCTCGGATGGCTTTTTTGGCCTGGAATATTCCATAGAGCACATCACTCTTGTGGTAAATAGGAGTTTCAGGGGAATTGATGTATTTGGGCTGATTTTTATCCTTATTTAGGATTCGGGCTCCGAAACCGATGGCCTTGCCACCGACATTATGAATGGTAAAGGTAACCCGATTTCGAAAGCGGTCGTAAAGGCGCTCGGTCTCCCCTTCTTTCTGCAAAATCAATCCTGCTTTCAAGAGAATTTCTTCTTGATAGCCCGCTGCCTTGGCAGCCTTGAAGAAATGATCCCAGCCATCCAAAGCATATCCCAAATCGAATTTCTGGATGATCTGAGGCGTAAAACCACGTTCCTTAAAATAACTCAGCCCAATAGATTTCCCCTCGTTAGTTTCTAAGTTTTTTACAAAAAAATCCTTGGCAAAATTAACTGCGATAAATAGGCTCTCTCGCTCACTTTGTTCCAGATTTTGTTCAGGGCTCAGGTTTGCCTCTTCTTCGACCTCAATTCCGTATTTGCCCGCAAGCTGACGAACGGCTTCTTGAAAACCAATACCTTCAATCTCCATAACAAATTGGATGGGATCTCCAGCTTTCCCACAGCCAAAGCACTTGTAGATTTGTTTGGACGGCGAAAGTGAAAAAGAGGGTGTTTTTTCCCCATGAAAAGGGCAACACGCCCACATGTTTTGCCCTTTTTTCTTTAAGGGCACGTAATCCCCAATCACCTCGACGATATCAACGCGTTCTTTTACTTTGTCTGTAGTGAGTTTACTGATGGACATGGCCTAAACTATAGAACGTAAAGGTAAGGAACCAATGGGAAATCGATACCGCTAACTAAAGAAGAAATTTACTGCTTAGATGCAGGTAAAATACATGCATGCGTTTTCTTAAGAAGCATTCTTGACCTAACTTGCAAAAAATTTTTAAAAGCCATGCAATTGACTGCAGAATTGTTAAAAAAATCCCTTTCTAAAGTCCAAGATCCTGACATCAAGCGGGATTTGGTCTCCTTAGGGATGATTCAAGAGATCGAAATAGCTGGCAAAAAAGTGCGGTTTACTGTAGTCCTCACGACTCCTGCTTGCCCCTTGAAGGAGGTGATTAAAAATAATTGCTTGGAAGTTTTGAATGAGGATTTTGGATCGGATTGGGATTGGGATATCACCCTGACAGCTACTGTTACTACCGTAAGAGATGCAGCACCAATCCTACCACATGTAAAGAACATTATTGCGATTGCTTCGGGAAAAGGTGGAGTGGGTAAATCCACCACTTCTGTTAATCTAGCAGTTGCCCTTGCCGAACTTGGCGCAAAGGTTGGATTGATTGATGCGGATATTTCAGGCCCTTCGATACCCACCATGTTTAATGTGGAGGGAGAGCAGCCTGCCGTCAAAAAAGAAGGAGAAAAGAACATTATCGTGCCCATCACCCAATATGGCGTGAAAATGATGTCTATTGGTTTTTTGACACCTACAGACAGTGCTGTAGTCTGGAGAGGGCCAATGGCAAGTTCTGCTTTACGCCAATTCATTGCAGATGTGGAATGGGGTGAGTTGGATTATTTATTGATTGACCTACCCCCAGGCACTTCAGACATACACTTGACGCTGGTCCAGACAGTACCCGTAACGGGCGCGGTGATTGTCACCACTCCGCAAAAAATAGCACTTGCGGATGCTACTAAGGGATTGAGCATGTTTAGACAAGCTCAAATTAATGTCCCGATCTTAGGTGTTGTAGAAAATATGGCTTATTTTTCGCCTGAGGAACTGCCAGACCACAAGTACTATCTGTTTGGTAAGGATGGAGGAAAAAAGTTGGCAGAAAAATACGAGGTGTCTTTCCTTGGAGAGATTCCAATCGTGCAAAGCATCCGAGAAAGCGGAGATTCTGGCTATCCGGCTGTATTGAAATCGGGTCCTACCCAGGATGCTTACCTAAAGCTAGCAGAAGAGGTAGCCCGGCAAATTGCCATACGGAACTCTTCAACCGAGAAAACAGAAGTAGTAGAAATTAAACTTTAAGCATTGCTTATGGAAGCTGTATTGAGAGAGAAAATTGAATTCGCATTGGATACCATCCGCCCATATTTGGAAGCGGATGGAGGTAATGTGCGCATCGTGGAGCTGACAGAAGATTTTGTTCTAAAAATTGAAATGCTGGGTAATTGCGGTTCATGCCCCATGTCATCCATGACTCTAAAAGCTGGAGTAGAAGAAGCTATTTTGAGGTCGATCCCCGAAATCAAAAGAGTGGAAGCAGTAAACCTAACTGTAGCTTAACTATCCTAAGAATGAAAAATCCCATCCAACATACAGCGAAGTCAAAATTTCTTGCAGTTTTATTTTTTATGTGTTCCTCCACTGTTTTTGGGCAGGGGATTACACTTCAAGGGTTTTCATCAGGAGCTACAAATCACCAAGGTAGCGGTCACTACGAAAAATGTGGGCATACCTTGCTAGAAACCCAGCAAGAACGAGAACTTGGGGTGTTTGGAACGAAAGCCTTTTTTGAAGATTGGGTCACCAAAAAGATCGTTGAAAAAAATAGTAGGCCTCAAATCATGAAAGTTCAGGCTGAACCACGCGTGATTCCAGTGGTAGTACACGTCATACATAACGGGACAGCCGTAGGTGTAGAAGCCAACATTTCTGATGCGCAGATTTTGCAGCAAATTCGAGTGCTAAATGAAGATTTTCGGAGAAAAAATGCAGATGCCATTCGTACCCCCGAGGAATTTCTTCCAGTAGCAGCAGATGCGAACATTGAATTTGTACTCGCCAAACAGGACCCAAATGGTCTCCCTACCAATGGAATTGTACGGAAACAGGGGCCAAAAACCATTTATGGGCCTGAAGACGCAACTTTGATTGGGCAGACCTCCCAATGGAATCCTGAAGAATACTTGAATATGTGGGTCGTACCTTTGGTGGATCCTTACTTAGGCTATGCCACCTTTCCTACCTCCAACTTACCCGGACTTAATTTTGCACCCTCGGCAGCAATTCGTGATGGGGTAACCGTAGATTACCTCTTTTTTGGAACTGGTGCTGGCACAGCTGCGAATACAAATGGAAGAACTGCTACGCACGAAGTAGGGCACTACCTTGGATTGCGCCACATTTGGGGCGATGGAGGCTGCGAGGTAGATGATTTCGTCCTAGACACGCCAAATCAAGACAACCCCAACAATACCATTTGCAATGATAACCCAACTCGGTTTTCTTGTGGCAATAACAACATGATCCAGAATTACATGGATTATACACCAGATCCATGCATGAACCTTTTTACCAAGGGCCAAGTAGAAAGATTTGATGTAGTGCTTTCGAATAGCCCTAGAAGAGCATCGCTAATAAACAGTCGTGGAACGAAAGATCCAGTTCTTGCGACTAGAGATGTGTCCTTGTTGAGAGTTATCACTCCTTTTGACGCTTTGTGCCAACCAAGCATCACCCCACAATTAGAAATCCAAAATAGAGGGAATGAATTGGTATCTTCAGTGACTATTGAATTTAGATTGAACGGAACCTTAATCGAAAGCAAACAATTTACAACCAATCTAAAAACATCAGAGAAAGCAGTAGTAAGCTTTACCGCCTTCGATACAAAAGGATTGGAAAGTGAATTTTCCTTCACAATAGTTCAGGTAAATAACGTAGCTGATTTAGTTTCTTCAAACAATACCTTAACTACTAAACCTGTTCAACAAGGACAGCTTACCCTTCCTTATTCCGTTCCTTTGACCACACTTCCTTCTACTTGGATTATTGGAAACCCAGATCAGTCTTTGACTTGGGAGAAAACCAATCTAACCATCGATGGAAGTGCGCAACCTGCCCTATTTATTCGGCACTATGAATACGAGGCGCAGGGACAGCTTGACTACTTTGTTTCTCCGCAAATTGACCTAACCAAATATCCGAAGGCCCAATTAGTATTTGAAGTAGCTCACGGTCCTTACAATCAAGCTGGCTTCCAAGATGAGTTACTAGTAGCTATCGCTCCAGATTGTAGCATTGATTTTGACATCATCACCCCTCCTTACAAGAAGAGTGGCACTAGACTTCAAACTTCCGATGCTACGGTGGAAGAATTTATACCAACAAGTGCCACACAGTTTAGAACAGAGCTGGTCAACCTCAATAAGTTCAAGGATTTAGGTAAAATTCGTGTGGCAATTGTGACTAAAAATGCTTTTG
>SXGQ01543134.1_pt1 | contig 30677 bp, 24 predicted proteins | sample 3178371 | NCBI WGS metagenome assembly SXGQ01 (sample SAMN11356859, study PRJNA531348) | freshwater metagenome | isolation source: freshwater sample F1-20 | place: China: Fuxian Lake, Yuxi | collected 2017-12-25
GAGGGGGTGCAGCAGGCGCTGCTGAAGATGCTCGAGGGGACCGTGGCCAACGTTCCACCGCAGGGAGGCCGCAAGCACCCCGAGCAGCAGTACATCCAGATCGACACGTCGAACATCCTCTTCATCTGCGGCGGGACGTTCGTCGGCATCGACAAGATCATCGGCCGCCGCCTCGGCAAGCGGTCGATCGGCTTCTCCCAGTCGGGTGGCGTGAGGGCCGATGCCGATCTGGCGGAACTGCTACCCCAGGTCGATTCCGACGACATCCTCGAGTTCGGGCTGATTCCCGAACTGGTGGGCCGACTGCCGGTGATCTCGTCACTCAAACCGCTCGACGAGGCGGCGCTGGTGAAGGTGCTGCGTGAACCGAAGAATGCCCTGGTGAAGCAGTACCAGAAGCTCTTCGGCATGGAGAACTGCACGCTCGAGTTCACCGACGAAGCGCTCGTGGCGATCGCGCGGCGGGCGATGAAGAAGGAGACCGGCGCCCGCGGCCTGCGGTCGATCATCGAGGACGTGATGCTCGACGTGATGTTCGACCTGCCGGAGAACGCCGGGACGAGCTACGTGATCACCGACCGCAACGTCACCGGCACGGAGCCGGTGGCCCCGATCCGCGAGGCACGACACAAGTCGGCCTGATCGCCGGCCGGCACCGGTCGGTTCGAGCCTGCTGCACCGCTCAGCCTGCACCAATCCGGCTGTCTGCTCAGCGCGGATCCTTGAACAGCAAGTCGAGCTGCTCACCGAGCTTCTCGCCCCGCGCGTCCATTGTGACCACCTTGCCGTCGCGGCCGATGAGGATCACGGTCGGGATCCCGGTGATGCCGTACTTGGCGGCCAACGGATGGCCACCCTTGGCGGTCTGCTGCTCGTGGAGAATGATCCACGGCAGCTTGTTCTCGGCAATGAAGGCCTCGAGCGCGGCCCGATCGTTGTCGAGGCTGACACCCACCACCTCGAACCCCTTGTCGTGGTACTTGGCGTACTGCTCGAGGACGTTGGGCATCTCCGCCACGCAGGGACCGCACCAGGTGGCCCAGAAATCGACCAGCACCACCTTGCCGTCGAGCTGTTTCTGGTCGAACGGCGTGCCGTCCATGTTGGTGCCGGTGATCTCCATCGCGTGGCCCGGCAGATCGAGCCGGCGGAGGATGCCGGCGAACATGTCGCTGATCGCCTTCGTCCGCTCGTTGTCGCTCGCTGCCAGCAGCGGTCCGATCCGCCGGTAGATCTGCATCGACAACGCTTCGCCGCCGGGGAACTGCTCGAGGGCCCCGGCAGTCTGCATGGCGAGATTCGCCGAGTTGGGGTCGGCCGGATCCTCCTTCACGAGCGCCTCGATCCGCTCGACGATCGCCCCGGCGCCAGCGACGTCGCGGGTGGTGAACATCGCCTGCATGTCGGTGATGATCGTCATCCGCCGGGCCTCGCGGGCCAGCGGCTTCGACGGCGAGTCGATGAGCGTCGCGGCGAACTCGCCGAGTCGCTTCGGGGCCAAGGGATCGCCGAGTTGAGCGAGCATCATCAGGCTCTGCATCTTCATCCGCACGGCCGGCTCGTACGACTCGTCGTCGGTCTTCACCATCCCGAGCACCTTGTCGGATGCCTCGTAGGCGAGCCCGGCGCGGTCGCGGAAGAGCTTCATCGTCGCCTCGCGCGGCGCCGGGGGCACCGGCTGGGCGAGCGTCTTGGTGACGAACTCGAGCAGGTCCTTCGGCCCGCCATCCTGCGGCAGCGGGGGCACGACCAGGTCCCCGGCAACGGCACCCGCGGCCGGCGTGTCCTGGGCGGCCAGCGGCCGAACCGGGGCCGCGGCGACCAGCACGACGGCGGCGAGGGTTGCCAGGAGGATCGGGGAGAGCGTGAGCATGGGTGCCTCGCGGAAACCGGCGACTGCCGGGCAGAAGGGGGACGGAGCGGACCGGTGGATCGGCCACCGATCCGGGGATGCTACCGCCGGCCCAGCCCGAGCCGCAAACCGGATTCCGCCCGCCATCCGCCGCTCAGCGGACGATGGTTCGGAAGCGGACGAAACCGCCGGCGCCGGGGGGCAGCTCGCCACGGAGCTTCCAGGAGAGCAGCGTGCCGCCATCCTCGGCGGTGCCGGTCGAGATGTCGGCCGGGAGGTTGCTGACGGCGCTGCCGGTGATCACCTCGAGCCGCGGCGGCACCGCATCGACCAGCACGATGTCGGCCAGCGCCCGATCGCCCGAGTTGAGGAGGAAGATCGTGAAGTCGAGTTCCTCGCCGGGTTTGACGGCATCGCTGCCGGCCCGCTTGCAGAGGGTGAGTTCGCAGCGGCCGGGGTGCTCAAGGCGCAGCGTCGCCGTGCCGCGATCGACCGCGATGACGTCTGTCGATTCACCGTTCACCGTCACCTGGGCGGCGGAGACGCAGGTCCAGGCGTAGGGCACGTCGAACCCGGTGACCATGCGCGGGTCTTCGACCCCCTCGTGCCGGGCGGGGACGTCGATCGCCAGGCGGGCAGCCGGGCCATCGAGCCCCTCGGCCTGATTGGGGATCCGGGCGTTGTCCACCGCCAGCGGCGGGAGCCGTTCCTCGGCCGCGACGGGCGGCTGTGCCCGGCGGGCCGCCTCGGGGCCGATCGGCAACGTGGTGCGACAGACCCGCTCACCACGGGAGTCGGCCTCGACGATGGTGTCGAGTGACACCCCGTGCGGTCCGGTTGGAGCGGTGTCTTCGAACGGGCGGATCACCTCGCGCACGCTCGCGAACCGCGGCGCGAAGACACACGCGCAGTTGGTCGTGGTCAGGCAGGCCTGCTCCGGGTCGGCCGCATCGGCGGCCCGGTAGCGCGCCACGGTGTCGCCGGCCGTCACGTGGGTGAGGCCATCGGCCCCCACCGGCACCGCCAGCAGGCCATGATCACCGCCGTCGCAGACCGGCGGCGGCACGATCACGGGGGGCGGCGCGAGGGGCGGACAGACGGGGAGGGCGCAGCCTTCGTCGCACGTCCGGCAGCCGTCGGCGCTGGCGACCGGCAGCGGGCCACGGCACTGCGCGCAGTCGCCGGCCGGCAGAGCAGGGGGGGCGTCGCCCCAGGGGACGTCGGCGACGGCATACGACGCCGGCACGGCCGCGGCCGCGGTCGCGGTGTCACCCGCGGCCCGCACGATCGTGCCGCCGGCAGGCGACACGCCCTCCCGCGGGGTCGCTGAGGGCAGTGGCGCGCGGGAGGCGACCGTCCGGCAGCCACAGAGGACGATGACGGCGACAGCGATCGCGACGAGGCGGAGACGACGCGGGGTGGCGAGGTCGTTCACGGCGTGGAGCCCCCGTGCGGCAGACGGTTGCCGATCACCACCTCGGCGATCGGGGCCCCGAGGGTCGCCGCGACGTCGCGGCAGTCGTCACCGGGACGGACGTCGAACCAATCCCCCTGACCGACATCGCGGGTTTCGTTGTCGAAGGCGACGTAGACCACACGCCGGACATGGGCCCCGGCCAGCGCCGCGGTGAGGTCGCTCTCGTCGAGGACGATCTCCACCGGGAAACGTCGGTCAAGCCCCGGGGGGGTGGCCAGCCTGGCCAGCACCCGCACCGACGGATAGAGTTCCGCCCCCTCGGCGCCGGGGATGCCCCCGATCCGCAACCGGTAGGCGGCCCCCACCACCAGGCCGGTCCGCAACGGTGCCGCCTGCAGCGCGGTCCAGCCGGAGGCGGTCTCGATCGCCACCTGCATCCCGGCCGGCCCGCGGATCGCGACCGGCTGCACGTGAGATTCAGGCGGGAAGTCCGGACAGGGACCGGTCTGCGGACGCCGCCAGGCGCCAATCGCTCCCGGTGTCGCATTCATGGCGAAAGAGCCCGGCTCGGACCCGGTGGAACGACGGGCGGGGCCCGTCAATCCCACCAGCAGCGCGAGCAGGGTCGCCAGCAGCCCGCGTGCGGTCTGCAGCGCGGTCCCTGTCCAGACACGGCAGCGGCACGATGCCGGCGCCGTTCCCCGCAGTTCCGGTGACCCGTGCGGTGATCCGGTGAAGCGGGTGATGAGCATGGGTCAGATCGATCAACGAGGTCGGAAAACGGTTCGTGCCGCCGGAGACCCTCGATCAGGGCAGGTAGTTCTCCGGTGCCGGCGGGCACTCGCCAGCCGCGGTGTCGGCATCGGGACCACCGTTGTCGGAATAGCGCGTCCGTTCCTCGACCGGCTGGCGGAGACGGATGTTGGGCACGTCGGACCGTTCCGCGATGTAGGCCCGGTGGGCCGGCTTGGGATAGCTGAGGCCGGGGTACTGCTGCACGTGGAGCTTGAGCTCACGCGTCGGCGGCGGGATGTGCATCTTGGTGTGGTTGGTGATCGTGTGCTTCTGCAACCCGGCGGGAACCCCGAGCGGGATGTGGGCCGGGCCAGGCAGACCGATCGGCGTGCCGGTGTAGGGCAGGCCGTACTGCGGCGCCGTCATCCCGGCCATGAACGCGGGAGGCATTTGACCGGGGTTGCCGCCGCAGGGCATGCCGAGGGGCATCACCCCGCCGGTCGGGCAGACGCCACCGCCGCCCGGGCCGCCGCCGCCCGGGCCGACACCCATCGGTGCGCCACCGGCCATGCCGGGTCCGCCCGATTCGAGATCCTTGTTGCCGATGCGGATGATGGCGAGGATCGATCCGCGCCGGTCGGCCTCGACGATCGGATCACACCCCGGATCGAGCCGCGTGCTGACGAGGGTCTCGACCCCCGCCACGGCCAGTTCCTGGTAGTCGGGATCGGGGAGGTAGACCACCTTGGTGACGAAGTTGCCCGTCGTCACCTGGTCGAGATCCTCCTCGGTGAGCTGGAACGGTACCGAGTTGTGCGCGAGGAAGGCGTCGGTCCGCGGCGTGACCGGGGCGACCTCGAGCGTCGGATAGAGTTCGATTCCCGGCCGCCCGGGGATGTCGGTCACCTTGAGGCGGTAGATTGCCCCCTGGGCGAAATCGTAGCGGCCGGGAGTCACCAGCGGCGTCGAGTCGAAGCCGCCCAAGGCCGAGACATCCCAGCGGACCTGCATGCCGTCGGGGCCGATGAAGCCGACCTGGGAAACCGGCAGGTTGGCTCCCGGGAGCCCCCCTCCGCCCGCCATGCCGGCCTCGGCCGCCGCGGCGTCGAGGGCCATCTCGTACGAGGCCGGGGCGATCACCCCGGGGCCAGGCCCCTCCACTCCCGGGCCCGGATGATGGAGCATCGCCGCCGGGGGGAGCACGTTCGTGTGGGGTGTGGCCACCGGCCGGATCTGGGCCAGACCCGTGAGGGGCGAATTGGCCGGGATCGTGCACCCGGTCACCGACACCGCCAGCGTCATGCCGACGAAGCCGTGCAGACGTCGTTTCACCATCGCATCACCTCCAGGGCCAGTGGTCGAGTGGGCCGCGCGGCCTGCGGCGGCAGGGCCCACCCTCAGGGGCCCGGTCTGGGTCGATCTTGGGGGGTTGGAACCGGCTCCCTACACTCTCAGCACGATCCGTCCCTTCCGCGGGACCGTCACCGACGGAACCTGCACCGTGATTCGTCCGGTCAGCGGCGGTTTCTTTGGCAAAACCGGCAGAGTCACTCGGATCGTGCCCGTTCCGCCCCAGTCCAGGTTGCCCAGCATGCCCCGGTCCGATCGGCGCTTCGTTGCCAAGACGCTCCGGGTGGACCGTGGAACCACCCCGGCGCCCGACCGTTCATCCTTGAGGCTGGTCGGACACCGCCGGCTGGCCACCCCTGGTCTTTCCCGTGGACAAACCGGCCTGTCGGTCCGGATGGTCCAGAGCCTGCTTCTCTTCGCCACACTTCTCGTGGTGCCCGCCAGCGCGGGGGAGAGCATCTACCGTCGTTCGGCCGGCCAGCCGACGGCGGCCTCCGCCCCCCCGGCCAGCGCACCGGCTGACGGTGCCGCGGCTGCCGAGTCCACCCATCCTCCCGCGGCGGTGCTCTCGACGAGCCCATCGCCGCGGATCGAGGGAGGGTCAGGGGAGGAAGCCGAAGGGCGCGCCGAGCGGATCGTCTCCGCGGCCCTCGCCGGCATCGCCCGCGCCCCGAGCATCTCGCTGCGGGTCCGGCAGCTCGTCCGGGTCGGCGACACCGTGCTCAAGGGGGGAGGCCGCTACGTCCAATCGGGGGTCGACGAGGATCAGCGGTTCCGCTTCGAGACCCGGCTCTCCGCCGAGACGGAGGAATTCGACGTCCTCGAGGTCTGCGACGGACTGTTCTTCTGGAACACGAGGCGTTACGGCACGCTCCCGACCGGCGTGGAACGCATCGACGTCCGCCGGCTGCGCGAACGGCTCGGCACGCTCGGCCTGCTCGCCCGTGGCGACACCGCGGCCTACCTGGGTGGGATTCTCAAGCCACTGGCCCAGACCCGCGAATGGTTCCGCTTCACGACCGTCACCACGGTCGATGTCGAGGGTGTGCCGGCGTGGGTGATCGCCGGTGAATGGGACAAGGAACGTCTGGCGGCGATTCTTCCCGAACAGGCCGAGGCGCTCCGCAGTGCGACCGGCCTCGCCCCCGGCGACCTCCCCGACGGCCTGCCCTGGAGCGTGCGGCTGTCGATCAGCCGTCGGGAGCTGTTTCCGTTCCGTCTCGAATGGCTCGCCGTGCCGGGCAGGCGGCCGACCACCGCTGCCACCGAGGTGGTGGGGGTGCTGGAGTTCTACGACGTGCGGATCGGCGACCCGGTCGATGCCGCGGCGTTCGTCCACCTCCCGGGGAACGATCCGCTCGTCGATCTCACCGACATCACCGTCGCCTACCTCAAGCCGCTGCGCCCCTGACCGCCCGTGGCCAGGCTGCTCACCGACAGCCTGTCAGTCATCACCCCGCCATCCGGCCGCGACCAACCGCACCGCGGCGTCGATCGCCGCGAGCATGCTCGAGGGGTCGGCCTGCCCGGTGCCGACGATGTCGAACGCGGTCCCGTGGGCGACACTGGTGCGCACCAGCGGCAGGCCGAGCGTGATGTTCACCGCGCGGTGCATCCCGAGGAGCTTGATCGGGATGTGGCCCTGGTCGTGGTAGAGGGCGACCACGCCGTCAAACCGGCCGGCAGCCGCGCGCTGGAAGAGCGTGTCGGCCGGCCAGGGCCCGCTGGCATCGCAGCCGGCTGCTATGAGCTCGTTCACCGCCGGGACGATGAGCCGGCGCTCCTCGTCGCCGAACAATCCCCCTTCGCCACCATGCGGGTTGAGGGCCGCCACCGCGATCCGCGGCGGGCGCCCGAGAAGGGCCGTCAGCAACGGGTGCAGCCGGAGCCCCGCTGCCGTGATCCGCGCGGTGGAAAGCCGCGCCAGCGCGCTGATGAGGGACTCGTGGAGGGTGGCGTGGACGACTCCCAGTCCGTCACCGCTGGCCGATCCCGGGGCAGGCGGAAGCCAGAGCATCATCGAGGCGGCGTCGTCGGGCATCCCGCAGGCGCGGGCAAGCCACTCCGTATGGCCAGGGACGTCATGGCCCGCGGCATGGAGCGCCCCTTTGTGCAGCGGTCCGGTCACCAGGGCAGCGGCCAGCGGCGGCCCCGCCCCGGGCGCGAGCATCCTCCAAGCGGTATCGAGAGCAGCCACGGCGGCGGCACCACCGGCGGCCGTTTCACTGCCGCGGGCCACGGCGGCGCCGCCACCGGGGGCGGCCACGACCAGCAGGCGGTCGGGGGTCGATGGACGCGCGTCGGCGGGGCCGACCACATCCACCGCGAGCGACGGCAGTCCCGGCACGGTGGCCAGCGTGGTGGAGAGCACCGCGGGATCGCCCACGATCCGCAGCCGCGCGACGGCATGGGCATGAGTCCGCACCCACGCCGCGATCACCACTTCGGGGCCGATCCCCGCCGGATCACCACAGGTGATGACGATCGTCTCGTGGCGGGTCTGTTCCACGGTCGGTCAGGTCGGGTAGGGGGGTGGGCGGGGCAGGGGAGGGGACCCGGTGTCACGGGCTGTGCACCAGCCTATAACGAAAGGCAGGTGGAACGCATGCCGCGGTCCCCCGGGGCAAACACGGCATGGAACAGGTCTTCGGACGGGTGGCGGTGTTCGCCGTGGCGCTGATGGCAGCCACGGCCTGTCTCGGTCTGTGGATCGGCGATCTCCACGGGCAGACGGATCCGGCAGTCCTCCGCTGGGCGACCGTCCACCGCCTTTCAGGCGTGCTCGCCGCCCTGCTGGTCGTTCTCGTCAACAGCATGGCCGTCACCTATTTCATCGGAACGGGGCGCTGGTGCCGGGAAGTGGCCGAGACCTACGGTCTCGACGAGGGCTTCGACCGCCGCAGCCGACGATTGAAGCGTCGCGCCTTTCCCCTGGCGATGGTGGGGATGCTGGCCGTGGTGGGGATCGTCGCCCTCGGGGGAGCCGCCGATCCGGCCAGTGGCCGCCCCGGCACGGCGGCTTGGGTCACTCCGCACCTCGTCGGCGCGCTGGGGCTGATGGGGGCGATCGCCTGGTGCTTCATGGCGCAGATCCCCGGCATCCGCCGGCAGCACGAACTGGTCGGGGAGGTGCTCGCAGCCGTGCGGGAGATCCGCGTGGCCCGCGGCCTCGACGTGGAACCGGTTCCCGGCGCGACCGATTGAGCGCGTGCTCCGGGCCGGCCGTGGATCGCGGTGGCGCCGGACTGCGACCCCGGCGCGCTCCGCGCGAATCAGTGGCCGTGGGGATGGGTCCCGGCGCCATGCGCGGCATGGGACGGTGACGCCCGCTCGAGAACGGTGATGCCCACGGCCACGAGGAGGCCGACCGCCAAGGCTGCCGTGAGCAGCAGGCGGTCGTGGCTGTGGAATTCCACCTCCGGCAGCAGGTCGGCCGCGGCGATGCAGATGAAGGCGCCGGCGGCCATCGCCAGGGCGACGCCGGCGATGCCGTCCTGGTCGGCGCCGAACAGCCGGATGCTGACGAGGTAGGCGATCGCACCGAGTGGGACGACGAGGCAGTAGCCGATGTTCACCAGCCGCCGCGTGGAGGCCGCCGCGCCGGCATTGATCAACAGCGTGGCGATGACGCAGGCGTCGATCGGTTTGTGGACGGCGATGGCGAGAAACGTGGCCAACCCCACCATTCCGCCTCCGTCCACTCCCCCCGCGCGCACCGCTGCGGCGAGCGCGGCACCGTCGGCGAGGCTGTGGAGCGAGAGCCCCACCAGCGCTCCCACCCAGGCCCAGCGACCACCGGTCTCCGGGCCGTGGCCGTGGCCGTGGTCGTGGTCGTGCCGGCAGTCCGCCGCGTGGGACCCGTCGGCGGCATGGTGGGCGTGGCCGTGGAAGGCGCGCTCGAGGAGGAACATGAGGCAGAATCCCCCTAGCACCCAGGGCATGGTCACCTCGATGTCGCCCCCGAGTTCGAAGTGACCATGGGGCAGGAGATGCAACAGGCCGACCCCGAGCATCACCCCGCCGGTGAGCGACAGGAGGACCTGCATCCGCCGGTGCCCGAGCGACACCAGCGCCAGCGATGACCCCCCGGCCAGGGCTGCGGCCGCGATCACCAGCAGGTACACCAGCAGGAACACCGCCGGACTGGCGCCGTCGATCGCAGCGGCTGGCAGTGTCATGGCAGCTTCCGGTGGCGGGGATGAACGCTGCGATCATCGCCGCGGTGGCGGCGAGGGGCAAGCCGCCGATCATCCGGCCGCTTCGCCGCGCCGATCAGCGGCGGATCTGCCACGGCTGTTGGGGAACCCCTTGCATCATCCGCGACGCCTGCTCCGTCTGCTGGCGGGCATATCGCTTCATCTGCAGGCTCTGTTCGCTCCGCGAGGCATCGAACGCCGCGAGCCCGCCGAGCGCGACCACCAGCACGTAGGTCAGCAGGTTCGCCCAGGCCTCACCGCCATGGAATTTGAGCGCGGTTCCGAAGCCCTTCTTGAACTTCGGCCCGAACATCCCCTGCGTGGCGCTCCAGATCTCGTCGAGGACGAGGTGGGAGAGCACGCCGAGAACGACCGCCCCGGCGATGTAGTAGCGGTGGAGCGGATCATCGCCACCGGCGACGAGGTAGGTGAGTTGCCCGGCGATGACGGCGGCGGGGACGCTGTGGAACATGCCCCGGTGGACGGCATGATTGGTGAGGATCCAGCCGAGACCGAAGCGGATGGCCAGGTAGATCGCCGCGCCGGCGAGCACGATCGCGTCCAGCGGCAGGCCCCACTGCTGGAAGCGGTGCAGCATCATCAGCGGCACGACTGCCGCCAGGAGGGCGACACTCTCGCGCAACGGGTCGGACTGGCCGGAATCGAGATCCGGCACCATACCGGCGGCGCCGCAGAGGGTGGCGGCCAGCGCGCAGGTGACCGGCGGAAGGTCGCCGACAGCCCAGCCAGCGGCGCCGTAACCGGCTCCGACCAGCGCCGAGCCGGCGATGTGCACGCGGTACCCGGGCACGCGATTCCCTCCGCCCATCGGACCCCACCGCAACCGACCGGAAGTCGGTCTCGCGGCGAGGGATCACCGATCCGACCGTCCCTGGTCGGCGGCACTTCCCCGCTTCCAGTGTCGGCAGGCCTGGAAGACCGGCGTCAGCCCCTTTGACCGAGCCCCCCTGCACTTCTGGAAACGACACAAAAACCCCATCTCCCGCAAAGCACCCAAATCAAACAATCGACTGGCTTGGAGGCTAGCGAATGAGGATCAGGAGGGAATGGGATGACTGGGAATCATGAGTGGTATGGGCAAATTAAACCAAGAATGCCAGATGCGACCTCTCGCCACACCACGCACCCTTCCCTTCCTTCCTGGAGCTTCCACCCACCCAAGCCGTCGCCACCGACTGAATTCCGGCCCTGCCGCCAGATGCCGGTTGGGCTACGCCCGATCGGGCCCGCTCCCTACACTCCCGGCCCGCCGACGGCCGCCCAGGGTGCCGGGCAGCGGCATTCCCTGGCCAGCGGATGGGGAACGCAACGACGGAATCCGCTGACAGTGGCCCTGTTCGCCCGACGGGGGCGGGAAGCCCGCCGGCCCCGTCGTTGACCGATCCCCATGCACCCGGTGGAGGCGCGTTCCGTGGCTGTCGAGGGAGTCGAGGGATACGACCTGGTGATGATCGGGATCCTCGCGGTGGCCGCGTTGCTCGGCTACTTCAAGGGGATCGTCTGGCAGTTGGCCTGGATCCTCGGAATCGTTGCCAGCGGCTTCGTGGCCCTCCGGTTCAGCGGTCAGGTCGCCCCCTTCTTCGGCAATCAGGCACCGTGGAACCGCCTGGCCGCCATGCTGGCGCTCTACGCCGGCACGTCGGTCGGGGTCTGGCTCGTGTTCCGGTTGGTTTCCCAGGCCATCAGTGCCGTGCACCTTTCCTCCTTCGACCACCAACTCGGCCTCCTGTTCGGGCTTGCCAAGGGGGCGCTGTTGTGCGTCGTGATCACGTTCTTCACCGTGACCATGGCGCCGAACTACCGGCAGCAGGTGGTCAACAGCCGCAGCGGCCGGATCGTCGCCGAGTTGATCGTCCGGGCCGACACCTACCTCCCCAGGGAGGTGCACGACACGGTCGATCCGTTCGTCCGCCAGTTCGAGCGTGAGTTCCTCGGCCCGGCCGCAGCGGGCAGCGCCCTCGCCGGCGGAATGCTGGCGGGTGGAACAGCCCCCGGAGCCGCCGCCCCGACCATTTCGCCGCTGGCGGCGATCTGGGAGGGGGTCTCGAGCGCCGCCGCGTGGGCGAGTGCCGGCCAGGAAGGGCAGGGGGCCCAGTTCGCCGGTGGCGTGCTCCCCGCCGGGAGCAGTTTCTTTCCACAACAAGCAGCCGAACCGGCCCGGCCCACGACGTTCGCCCCAGCGCCACCGAGCCCGGCGTTGCTCAACCCGCCGCCTTCAGCCTTTCCGGCCGCGCCACCATCGGCCGGCAGCGCGTTCACCGCCGCACCACCACTGGGCGGTCAGCCGGCCCCGCCGCCGCCCACCTTCCGGGCCCCTGCCGAGGTTCCGCCGGCCGGGTTCGCCCCGGGCGCGCAGTCGCCGCTGCGGTATCGCTGAGGGGCCGGCCGCGCGTTGCTTCCAGTGAAGCGGGCTTCGCGGCCATCCGGAAGCGGGCTTCGCGGCCATCGGCAAGCGGGCTTCGCGGCCGGAAGCCCTCCGGGCAGGGGAGCCCAACCAAGCGGAATGCCCTGGAAAACAAGGCCCCTTGGCTGGGTAGCGGGCTTCGCGAACGAAGATGGGCCAAACCGGACATAAGAGACATTATCGGACGTTGGGCAGGGGGTCGGTCAGGGGCTTTCGGCCCCGTGACGGCCTCCACCGACCCCATCCGTGGCTGCCTGCTCGCCCATGGCAGACGGCGGCACACCGGCTGCCTCGGCATCGATGAACCGGCCCATCCGCCGGAACTTCTCGTAGCGGTCCGCCACCAAGCCGTCGACCGGCCGGCCGACCAGTTCGCGGAGCGTTCGCAGAAGGTAGCTCTTCAACCGTCGGGCGATCTGTCGAGGGTCGCGGTGGGCGCCGCCTGGCGGCTCCTCGATGACCGTGTCGACGATCCCGAACGAGAGCAGATCGGCCGACCGCATCCGCAGCGCCCGGGCAGCCTCCGCCTTGTGGGCAGCGCTCTTCCAGAGGATCCCGGCGCAGCCCTCGGGGCTGATCACGCTGTAGTAGGCATGCTCGAGGATCGCCACCCGGTCTCCGACCCCGATCCCGAGGGCTCCACCGGAACCCCCTTCGCCGATCACCACGCAGACGATCGGGACCGGCAGTGACGCCATGAGGAACATGCTCTCGGCGATCACCTGGGCCTGCCCCCGTTCCTCGGCCCCGACCCCCGGATAAGCACCTGGGGTGTCGATCAGGCAGATCACCGGCAGGCCGAACTTGGCCGCCAGCCGCATCTTGCCCATCGCCTTGCGGTAGCCCTCGGGATGGGCACACCCGAAGTGGCAGGCCTGGCGCTCCGCGAGCGTCTTGCCTTTCTGGTGGCCGAGCATCAGGACCTTGTAGCGGTCGAGCTTGGCGAACCCGGCAATCAGCGCCGGATCGTCGCCGAAGGCCTTGTCGCCGTGCAGTTCGACGAACTCGTCGCACACCAGCGACAGGTAATCACTGGTCTTGGGCCGGTCGGGGTGCCGGGCGACCTCCACGGTCTGCCAGGGATCGAGGCTCCCGAACACCTGCCGTTGGAATTCGACCACCTCGCGCCGTAGCCGCCGCAATTCCTCTTCCTGCTGCGAACCGAGGGGGGCGGCCTCGAGGGCCGTGATCCGATCCTCCAGCTCGTAGATCGGCTTCTCCAGCGGGAGGCGGTGCAGGCCGCGGCTCATGGCAGGGCATCCGGGGGGCGGTCAACCGTCCCGGAGTGTCCCGCGCCCGGGCTTCATGAGTCAATTCGACCCGGCGTCCCCCTCGGCGACCGGCGGCTGGGGGTCGCGGTCGAAGAGCCGCATCTGCCGCAGCTGCACCGCCACGTCGGCCATCGCCGAGGGGCGGTCGGCCGGTTTCTTCGCCATCATCTGTCGCAGGAGCTTTGACGCCGCGCCGGAGACATTGCTGTTGGCGGCCTCGACCACCGGCGGCGCCGTGTAGAGGTGGCGCGTGAGGAGCTCGTGCGTGTTGGACCCGGTGAACGGCGGGTGGCCGGCGAGCAGCTCGAACGCCATGCACCCCAGCGAGTAGATGTCGGACCGGGGGTCGGGCGGCTGCCCCCGGATCTGCTCCGGCGACATGGAGCTCGGCGTGCCCTGCGGTTGCTTCCGCTGCCAGAACAGCCGGCCGATCGCCCCGGGGGGATGGGCGGCGATGGCGAAGTCGATGACCTTCACCTCGGATGCCTTGTTGGCCAGCACGTTGGCCGGCTTCACGTCGCGGTGGACCCAGCCCCGGGAGTGCATGTGGCCGAGGGCGTCGGCCACCACCGCCAGCAGCACCGGGAGGCGCGACAGGAGCCGCTCCTGGCCGCCGGTCACCAGCCGCCGCAGGTTGGGGTGCTGGAACAGTTCCATCACCAGACAGGGAAAGCCGTCGTAGACCACCAGCCTGTCGACGCGGATCACGCCGGGATGGTCGAGCTCACGGCCCACGCGCAGCTCGTGCTCCAACTGCCGCCGCTGCTGGCGGTCGTCAGCGTAGCCGGCGAGGATGATCTTGACCGCCACCTGGCGATCGGCGGCGGTGTCCTTGGCGCTCCACACCTGGCACTGGCGTCCCAGCCCCAGCTGCTGGGAGAGCACGAGCGGTCCCAGCCGGTCGGGGAGTTTCGCCATCGGGGAGCGGCGCGACGGCCGGGGTCAGGGGGTTCCGGCAGCCACACCGAGCGCGGCCCCGGGGGGGAGTTGGGTCGACAGGAGTACCAGACCCTCCGGCGGCGCCGTCGGCCCGGCAGCGGCCCGGTCGCGGGCCGCCACGGCGGTCGCCACCCACGACGGTGGGCGGCGACCGGTACCGACCATCACCAGCGAGCCGACGATGATCCGTACCATGTTGTGAAGGAAGCCGTTGCCCTCGACTTCCACCCACACCTCGCCGTCGGCTCTCCCCGCGGGACTCTCCCGCCGCACGACGTCGAGGCGGTGGATTGTGCGCGTTTTCGACACCCGTGACGAGGGGGTCTTCTCGAAACTGGTGAAGTCGTGCTCGCCAAGGAGCGCCCCGGCCGCTTCCGCCATCGCCGCCGTGTCGAGCTGCGACCGCCAGCGCCACACCAGATGGCGATCGAGCACCGGCTTCCACGGGGCGTCGTGGATCCGGTACCGGTAGGTCTTGCGGACGGCCGCGGTCACCGGATCGAAGTCGGCCGCCACCTCCGCCGCCACGACCACCGTGACGTCGGCCGGGAGACGGGCATTGAGCGCCCTGCCCCAGACGGCGGCCTCGAGCGGACTGGCGGACGTGAAGGCCACGATCTGATCGAGGGCATGGACCCCCGCGTCGGTCCGGCTCGAACCGCGCGGCACGAGCACCTCGCCGGTCACCGCCGCGATCGCCGCAGCGAGGGTCCCCTGCACCGTCGTCTGGCCGGGCTGGGCCTGCCAGCCGGAGTAGCGGGTGCCCTCGTAGGCCAGCCGCAGACCGATCGACCGACTCATGCCCCCACCGTCGCCACCCCCCCTGCCCTTCGTCCGCGCCCCGCCGCGAGGAGTTCGGCGATCTGCACGGCGTTGGTGGCGGCACCCTTGCGGAGGTTGTCCGACACACACCACAGCGCGATGCCGGTGGCGCTCGAGGCATCCTCGCGGATCCGGCCCACGAACACCTCGTCGCGGCCGTCGCACTCGCGCGGCAGCGGATAGATCCGCGCCTCGAGATCGTCGTGGACCACGATGCCGGGTGCCGCGGCGAGGAGGCGGCGGGCCTCGGCGGCGGTCAGCTTCCGCTCGGTCTCGATGAGGATCGACTCGCTGTGGCAGTTGCCCACCGGCACGCGGACACAGGTGGCGCACACGCCGATCGACTCGTCGCCGAGGATCTTCCGCGTCTCGTGGACCATCTTCAGCTCCTCGCTCGTCGATCCGCCCGGCTTGGGTGAACCGATCTGCGGAATGAGGTTGCCGGCAATCGGATGGGCAAACACCTCGCGCGACTCCTCCGCCCCCTCGAGCCATGCCGCGGTGGCGCTGCGCAACTCGGTGGTCGCGGCCAAACCGGCGCCGCTCACCGCCTGGTAGGTGCTCACCACCACCCGGCGCACGCGGGCGGCGTCGTGCAGCGGCTTCATCACCATCACCATCTGCGTCGTCGAGCAGTTGGGGCTGGCGATCAGACCATGATGCCCCTCCAGCGCCTCGGGGTTGACCTCCGGGATCACCAGCGGCACGTCGGCCCGCATGCGGAAGAAGCCACTCTCATCGACCACCACCGTGCCGCGCTCCACCGCCCAGGGGACGAACAGGGCGGCGACCTCGTCGGGCGTGCTCCCGATCGCGATCTGCACGCCGGCGAACGACTCGGGGGTCAGTTCTTCGATCGCCAGCGTCGTGCCCGCCACGTCGAGCGACCGACCGGCCGACCGGGCCGAGGCCAGCAGCTTGATGCGGCGCGCGGGAAAGCGGCGTTCCACGAGCTGCTGGATGATGATCCGGCCCACGGCGCCGGTGGCGCCGACGACGGCGATGGTGTCGATCACGAGACACTCCTGACACGTTCGGGAACCAGGTCGGTGCCGGCATGGCTGGCGGTTTGCCGGCGAAACACCCGCGCCGGCACGAAGGCGAGGTTGGCGGTGATCATGGCCAGCGCGAACTCCATCATCCCCATCGACAGGCCGATGCCAAGATGCACCGCCACGGCCATGCCCAGGGCCAGACGGCGTGTCAGCCGCGGCCAGACGAGGGCCGGATAGAAGACCTCCCAGAACACCGTTCCGAGCGTGATCGCGTTGACGACCAGCGGATGCCGCGCGAGCCAGGTGAGATCGAGGGTCCGGTACTGCCCGTTGGCGACCGCCCCCCAGATGGCCGTTCCCTCCCACCAGCTCGCCCCGAGTAGTTTCGCGCAGCCCGAGAAGCCGTAGACCACACAGAGGTGCACCTGGATCAGGCGGAGGGCGACATTGGCCCTCACCGACGGCGCCCCCCTCTTCCCCGGCCACAACCACCGATCCACCGAAAGGCCAGCGCCCGCCGGCCCGATCGCCAGCGGCACGAGGAGCAGCCCGAGCGTGTCGTCGAGACCGAAGACATGGAGCGGCGCCCGATTGACGCTGCTGATCAACCCGAGGAGTGAGATGATCGCGGCCAGCGGCGTGCACAAGCCGACGGCGAGGAGGAGCGCCGCCACCAGCCCCGCCAAGGCCATGAACCATGTGCCCATGGCTCCCGGCGCCGCGAAGTACCAACTCCACTGCCAGGGTTGGTCGTTGACACGCCACACATCGGCCGGCGGCAACCAGGCCTGGTCACCGAAAAAGGCGCCGGCGTCGGCCAACCAGACGAGGTTCGACCAGGCGAGGATGCAACCGGTGCCGATGCGCACCACGGCCAGCGGCAGCGGGTCGGCGGGGGTGAACCAGAAGGTGTTCCAGGCGGCGACCCACTCGCCGGTCCAACTCTGCGGCCCGGTGCCGCCGCCATCGGCACCGGTGGCACCCCAGGGGCCACGGATCACGTCGGGAGTCGTGGGCCGGCTGCTCCGCTTCATCGACCCACCCCCTGCTGCCAGGCGAAGCTCCCCAGCGGCGTGACGACATCCCCACCCACCCGGGCGGCAGGCGGCGCTGCGGCGAGAAATTCCTCCGGGCCGGGGAGATGGTGCTCGACGAGATCGATTTCGACCAGTTCGCCGCCGTGCCGGGTGAGCAGTTGCCCCGCCACCCCCTGCACCAGGGGCAGCCAGTCACCGCGGGCGCGCTGGCGGACCTCGGCGGGTGCCTCGAGAGGCGGCACGAGGGGGGCGATCTTCTCGCTCACCATGAAACGCCGGTGGTAGAGGAGCCGTGGCCGGTCGGCTGCCGCGTCGGGAAGACTCCCCTGCACCACCGTTCCGTCGGCCCGCGTCAACCGCCAGCGCAGCGAGTGGCCGGGACCGGGATTGGGGGCGAAGAACCGGTATCCGTGGCCGAGCGACAGCGCTCCCACGAGCGGCCGGAGCGGCTGGATCAGCGCGGTCGCGAGCTCGCTCGCGGGTGGCGGCCCGGCGAGCGGCGGGGCGATCACGGCCGCCAGGTAGACCACGATCGCCAGCGACGCCGCCACTCGGGCAGGCCGGCTCCAGGCAGCGGTCTCGACGGGCTCGGGGGGCATCGTGGCGCTCTGGAGGGAGGATCGTCCCGGGGGCCGACTCGACTGTAGTTCACGGAACGGCGCCGCAGAAACCGGACAACCGCGCCGGCACCGGGAAATAAAAAGACTCCCGCGCGGCCCGTGCCGCGCGGGAGTCTTGTGGGACATCCGCTCGAAGGAGCCGTTCAGCGCACCGACGCGGTGGCCTCGGCCGCCGCCGTCCGCTGGGCCGGATCGATGAGCAGGTCGACGGTGCTTCCGCCGATCAGGTCGATCGTCTTCGAGACCACGCGCTCCCGACCGTCGATGACGGTGGCCACGCGGATCTCGTAGTTCCGCCACGACTGGCCGTCCTTGAGCTGCCCGGTCTCGAACACCCGCACGTCACCCTGCGACACCGTCTCGTTGCCCGCCAGCCAGACCTTGGCATCGGCCGGGACACGGAGGGTGAGGCTGGTCTTCTTCACGACCGGAGTCGAGGCGACCGGGGCGGAGAACTCGAGGGTCGAACGACCGCCGGCCGCCAGCGACGCGACCTTGGTCTCCTCACGCGGCTCGCCGTCGCGCGTGGTGACCACCTTGACGACGAAGTCGTACTCCCGACCCGCCGCCAAGCCACGCGACATGTAGCGCCGGAGGTTGCCGGTGGCAGAGGTCTTGGCTCCGTTCACGAACACCTCGGCGTCGGCCGGCAGACGCACCACGAGCATGGCGCCATCGGCGGGCACGGCCGGCTCCACCGACGAGCTGTCGATGATCGGGGCGGAAGGAACCCCCTCGATGACCGAGCCGCTGTCGTAGGCTGGGCTCTCGCTGATGATCTGCTCGCCGCCAATCACCGAACCGGCCGGATAGCTCGAGTAGCCGGAGGTGTAGACCGCGGCGGGGCCGTAGCCACCGTACGAACCGTACGAGCCGTACGACCCGCCCGCCGAACCGCCACCCGACGAACCACCGTAGCTGCCGCCCGAGCTGCCGCTGCCACCCGACGAACCGCCCGTCGAGCCGTACGACCCGTAGGAGCCGTGGCTCAGCGAGTGCCGGTACGACCGCCACGCGCGCTTGGCCGCCATGTGCGACCCGATGCTGCCGTACGACCCGTGCGACCCGTAGCTTCCGCCAGACGAGCCGGAGGAGGCATAGCCGCCCGAAGAACCACCCGACGAGCCACCGTAGGACCCGCCCGAGCTGGCGCCCGAGCTGCCGCCGTACGAGCCGCCCGAACTGCCGCCGGACGAGCCACCGGAGCTACCGGCGGAGCCGTAGGCGGCGCGGTAGCGGTGGTGCCAGCCGGCGTGCGCGTCGCAGGCCATGGCCGCGACCGCCAGAAATGTGATGACTCCCGCATGACGGAAGCAGTGACGAATGACCATCAGAGCCTTTCTCAGCGAAGTGAGGGAACGAGAAGTGATGAGGGGCGAGGGGCAACCGCGACGGGCGCACTGGGGGCTGCTCCCCGGACCGCGTGTGGGTCAACCATAATTCGTAATCCAGGTAAAGCAAGCAGTCTGTTCGGCCTGGGGTGAGTTTGTCGAGCCCTGGCCGTCATGGATGGGTGCCACCCCCTCGCAGGAGCCTGCTGCCGCCGGTACAGCCGGCACCACCCGCCGCGTTCCCCCGCCGGAAGCCGGGATCGGGGCTACCTCGCGACCGGCTCGAGGCGCACGTCATCGACGTCGAGTTGGCCGGTGGCGCCCAGAAGCCCGACCTGCAGGATCGCTTCCCGCGCCCAGCCCGGCACCGGCACCGACCCGCTGGCGTCCTTCCAGTCGAAGCTACCCCGCCAGGGACCGACGAAGGCCCGCGACGAGCGGCTGCGCCGCTCGTCGAAAAACTGCACCGCGAGCGCCGGGGCCTCGTCGGCCGAGAGGCCGTCGCGGAGCCCCTCGCCGCGCAGCCGGGCGGAAATCATCAGCCGGGAGACCGCCCGTCCATCGACGGCGAATCCCTGGAAGATCTGGGCCGGTCGCCCCGGCTGGTCGTTCACGAGCCGCAGATACCGCTCCCCCTGCGGCGCGTCGGCGGCGGTCACCCATTTTGTCTGACGGCCGTAGTACCACGCGGTGGGCACGTCGCTGCCGTCGAGCAGCGACTCGAAGCCGCCGTTCTCCACCGTCGGCCGGCTGCCGTCGGGCTGCACGCGCCGGTTCTCCTCGGCGGTGCCGGTCATCGGCACGAAGAGGCTGGGGACGAGCGCGTCGCGGACCAGCTTGCCGTCCTGCTTCGTGAGCAGCACCAGGGTCTGCTCGAAGCGCTCGCCGACCGGGATCACCATCCGACCACCGTCGGCGAGTTGCTCGACCAGCGGTGCGGGCACCTCCTCGGGGGAACAGGTGACGATGATCTTGTCGAAGGGGGCGTGCTCGGCCCAGCCGGCGAAACCATCGCCGACGCGGGTGACGACGTTGCGGTAGCCGAGCCGCGCGAGCGTGCGTGCCGCCCGCTCCCCGAGTGGCTTGCTGATCTCGATCGAGTAGACGGTATCGACCAGCGGCGCGAGGACGGCCGCCTGGTCGCCGCTGCCGGTGCCGATCTCGAGCACCTTGTCGGTGGGACGCGGCTCCAGTTTCTCCGTCATGTAGGCGACGACGAAGATCCCCGAGATGGTCTGCTTCTCGCCGATCGGCAGCGCCATGTCGAAGTAGGCGAGCGGTCGCTGGGCCGAGGGGACGAACTCGTGGCGGGGGGTCGCCCGCATTGAGTCGAGCACGCGCGGATCGGTGATTCCGCCGGCGACGAGATCGTCGCGCACCATCCGCTCGCGGGCCGCGCGCATCCGCTCACCCGCCACGCCGTCGGCGGCATCGCGCCCGCCGGGGGACTGACCCCGGGCGACGGGGTTCCCCGCGGCCGCCAGCAGGCCGACGATCAGCGGCAGCAGCACCGCCGGCGTGCCCCAGATCGTGACCGGCATGGGAATCTCCCGGCGCGGGGGGCGGGGGCACACGCTCAGGGGCGCGGGATCGATGCGCGCGGCTCGATCCGCAGCAACTCGATCTCGAAGACGAGCACCTCGTTGGGCTCGATCACCGGCGGCGAGCCACCCGCGCCGTAGCCGAGTTCCCCCGGCAGCGTGATCCGCCACTTGGAGCCCACCTTCATCAGCGGCAGGGCCTCCTGCCACCCAGGCACCACCGCCTTCACGGGAAACGTCGCCGGAGCCTCCGGCTCGGTGCTGTCGAACACCGTGCCGTCGATGTGGGTGCCGCGGTACTGGGTCGAGACGACGTCCTCGGCGGTCGGCCGCGGACCGTTCCCCTCGGCGAGCACCTCGTACTGCAACCCGCTGGGCAGCGTCACGACCCCACGCTTCGCGCCGTTGGCCTTGAGGTACTCGGCGCCCTTGGTCGTGTTGACCTTTGCCGCCTCGGCCATCCGCCGCTCGAAATCCTGCCGCTGCTGCCGGAGCCGCTCCTCGTAGGCGGTGAGCGCGGCCATCGCCTTCTCCTCGCTGATCCGCGGCGGTTGGCCGAGGATCGCGTCGGCGAGTCCGCGGACGAGTGCGGTGAGATCGACGCCCGCCTCGGGCCGCCGGAAGTCTTCGGCCATACGACCGCCGATCTGCAGGCCGAGGGCATACCCGAGCGTGGCCTCGGGAGTGTCGGGGAGCGCCGCTCCGGCCGGCTGGGCCTGCCGCGCAGGTGCCTCCCCCCCCTGCCCCGGCTTCAGTGGCTGCTGCGCCAGGGCTGGCGCCGCCGGGAGGATGAAGGCGGCGACGGCCACCATCGGCAGCCGGACTCGAGCGAGGGTCGGGGCGACGGGCCGCCGCATGCGTGGTCCTCCTGGGGATCGGCTCCGCCCGCACCCGGCGGGCAGCGGATGGACGACCCAGGAGTCTAGCAGGCCTGGTCCGAACAGCCTGCAGTCGCCCTGGGCCCCGATCGGCTCACCCCCGGGCAGCGCGGTCGGCGGCGCGGGCCTCCTCCGACGGCCGGCCGAGGCGGCCGCGCGTGATCTCGAGGAAGGCGGTTTCGAGGTTGACCTCCGTCTCCCGCATCGACAGCAGCCGCTGGCCGTCGGCGATGAGCCGGGCAGCGAGCGGGGAGGGATCGGTGACCCCGTCGGCAAGCGTCGCCAGCACCTCGCCGTCGCGGACCGTGACACCGGCCGCCTCCGGGCAGCGCTCGAGGATCCGGGCGGCGGCCTCGGGCGGACCGGCGACCCGGAAGCGGAGGACGGGCCGCCCGCGCACCTGGGCGAGCAGGTCCTGCACGTCGCCGCAGGCCAGCAGCCTGCCATACTCGATGATGCCGACCCGATTGCAGATGTCGGCCAACTCGGGAAGGATGTGGCTGCTGACGAGGATCGTCTTCCCGAGCCCTTGGAGCCGCTTGAGCAGCCCGCGCATCTCGATCCGGGCGCGCGGATCGAGCCCGCTGGCGGGTTCGTCGAGGAGCAGCACCTGCGGGTCGTGGAGCAGCACCCGCGCCAACCCGAGGCGCTGCGTCATGCCGCGCGACAGGCTCGTCACCAGTTCGTCGCGCTTCACCGCGAGATCGACCAGTTCCAGCGACCGCTCCGCCACGCGTCGCCTCTCCGCCCCCTCGATGCGGTAGGCGGCGGCGAAGAACTCCAGGTACTCGATCACCCGCATGTCGTCGTACACCCCGAAGATGTCGGGCATGTAGCCGATCGCACGGCGGATCTCGCGCGGATGCGTGTAGATCGAATGGCCACAGACGTAGGCCTCGCCCCAGGTCGGGGAGAGGAGCGTGGCAAGGATCCGGATCGTGGTCGTCTTACCGGCACCGTTGGGCCCGATGAAGCCGAACAGGTCCCCCTGCTCGAGCTTGAGGTCGAGCGATTCCAGCGCCGCGAAGTCGCCGTATTTCTTCGTCAGGTCGACCGTCTCGATCATGGTGCCCGTGCCTCGACAGGAATGACGATCCGCCACAGACCGCGGTCCGAACCAGCCGCTTCGGGTACGGCACCGGCGCCGGCAGCCGTCTGCCGCCACGCCGTGCCCGGGGGCCCCCGGCCGACGAGCACGGCGCGGCCGACCTCGAGCAGGGGGGAGAGGTCGAGCCGTTCCAGCCGTCCGGCCTCCAATGCGGTGTAGCCGGCCCCGCCGACGGCGGCGTGGAATCCGACGATCTCGAGGATCCGCGTGGCGTCCCGGGAGGCGGTGTCCCAGCGCTCGTTGACCTCGCGGTCCTTCACGGTGGTGCGCCGCGTGAGGCCCCCCGCCAGCGACCGCGGGCCCCGACCACCGCCGGCGTCGAAGCGTCCTCCCGCCGGCAGGTCGCCGACGTCCCACAGCCAACCGGCATGGAGCAGGATGCAGTCGGCGAGGGGGAACGGCAGGCGATTCTCCACCGCACCGGTGAGGGTGCCCTGGGCCCCCCGACGGAGCGACACCGTCAGTGCTGGAGCCGTCGCGGGCGCGACCCACTCCGCCTCGAACAGTCGGCTGGAGTCGGCGGCGATCGGCACCCCCGTCAGCCCCGTCAGGTGATCCTCGGCGCGGTAATCGGCCGTGGCGAGCCCGGGATGGCTCGTGGCCGAATCGGTCGCCCCCATGCCCCGCCCCGAGGCCGCGAGCCACGACACCGCCATCCGCGACGAGCCCGCCGGTGTCTCTGCCGCGGGAGCGGCGGAGACGGCGAGCCGATCGTTCACCGGTGACCACACCCCCGCGAACGACACGCCGCGGACAATCCCGACTGCATCGGCTCCCGCCTCCCCTGCCCTGGTCGGCTCCCTCAGCGCAGACTGGTCGATGTCGACCAGATCGGCCCGCGAGGCGCGCCACTGGTCCCCCTTCCAGCTCCGTGCCACCCACCAGGTGGCGCCGCTGAAGGCGGCGACCATCAGTGGCAACGACACCCATGCCAACCACGGTCGGCCACCGCCACCCGACACCAACCACCAGTCGAACGGGTAGAGGAAGGCGATGAACAGCAGTGACAGGCCGGCGATGATCTCGAAGGGCACCGCCCCGACACCCGGAAACTGGTCAACCGCAGCGCGGAGCTGACCGGTGAGATCCTGCCCCTGCGCGACCGCCTCCCCTGTCCTGCCGGCGTTCTCCGCCGGTGGCCGGCCGCCGAACAGCTCGACCAGGAGCGATTCGCTGCCCGACCAGTTGCGAAAGGCGCCTTGGTCGAGATCGAGGCCGACCCAGGTGACGGTCCCGAAACCGCGCGGGGACCGGACCACCAGCGGCAGGTCGCCGGGGGCCGTACCCTCGTAGGCTTCGATCATCCCCTCGAGCCCACGGGAGTCGGCGAGGAGCGGCGTCTGCAGCCCGTCGAGCGCCGCGCGGTCGAGCGGCCGTCCGGCGCGGGCATAGGTCTCGATCGCCGTCGCCCGGCGCAGCGGCACCAGGCGCTCTACGCGCCCACGCCGCCCCGGCGGGCCGGGCAACCAAGCCGCCGCCGGCGACGCGGCGAACGCCGGTTCGACGGCGCTCGCCCCGGCGACGAGCACGAGCCTCCCCCCCTGGCGCACCCACTGATCGATCCCGGTCAGCCCAGCCGTGGCGCCGCTGCCGGCGGCCGCGACGGCGCGCCCGCAGACGACGATCGCGTCGGCCGCGGAGAAATCGAGGGCTTCGCTGCCGAGCGCCGATGGGTCGGAGGCGGTGACGATCCGGGCGCGCGGCAAGCCCTCGCGCACCACCAGGCGGGCCGCGCGGGTGACGGCGGGTAGATCGCCGATCACGACGATCAGCCGTTCGAGTGGATCGAGTGGTCTGCCCAGCGGCACCACCTGTCCCCTGCCCCCCTGCCCCGCCGTCCCGCCATCGGCCGCGGTGGGAGGCACCGGGTATTCGATGCGGAGCAGGCCGCCGGGCCGACCGATGCGCACACGCAGACGGGCCAGCCGGGTGCCGGCCGATGTGGTCTCGAGAGGTGCCGCTGGCGAGCGCACCGCTTGGCCGTCCGGGTCGTCGGCCCACACGGCCACGGCAGCGTTCCCCGCCGGGTCGTCGGCCACGGCGTCGCGCTCCACCACCACCGGGGTCCAACCACCGGTCCGATAGACACCGGCAAGGCCGACCGTCACCCGGTCATCCCCGATGGCAACGGGGGCCCAGAGCATGGCGAGCACCACCGCGGCGTTCCCCATGCCCGGGCGGGGCGGCCGGTGGCCCACGAGGGTCGATGGGCGCGCCAGCGGTGCGAACGCGGCTCGGTCGGTCATGGCTTCTCCGCGTCCGGGCAGACGCATGCCACCTGCCCGCAGCCCGGGCACCCGCCGCCGTACTTCCGCTGCACGGCCGCCTCCAGATCGACATCCACCACGTTGGCGATCGTGGCCAACCAGGCGAGGACGTCGGCGAACTCCAGGGCCACTTCCTCCTTGGTACCCCCGCGCAGCGCTCCGGCCAGCTCCCCGACCTCCTCGGAAAGCCACATGAAGGTCCCCTCGACACCGCGGGCGGCGTCTTTGTCGTGGTACATCCGCCGGATCAGCGCCTGGAACTCTCGCAGCGTCATGCCGTCCCTCCCGTCGGGCGGCAGTTGTACCGCGCCGCGGCCACCTTCGCCTCAGTGGGGCGGGTGCGCCGGCCGGGAACCGGCGAACCACGGATAGATCGCCGGCACGACGAAGGCCGTCAGCAGGGTCGAGGTGATGATGCCACCGATGACGACGGTGGCCAGCGGACGCTGGATCTCCGCCCCGCTGGAGGTGGCCAGTGCCATCGGCAGGAAACCGAGGCTGGCGACGAGGGCGGTCATGAGGACCGGCCGGATGCGCATCTCGGCCGTGGCGACCGAGGCTTCGCGGGCTGTCATCCCCTCGGCCCGGGCGTGCTCGGCCCCGGCCACCCACACCAGCCCATTCAGAACCGCCACCCCGAACAGGGCGACGAACCCCACCCCGGCGGCGATCGAGAACGGCATCCCCCGGAGGGCCAATCCGACGACGCCGCCACAGGCCGCCACCGGCACCGCCACGAAGATCAGGCTCGCCAGCCGCAGCGACTTGAAGCTCGTGTAGAGGAGGAGGGCGATCAGGCCGAGCACCATCGGGGTGATGAGGGCGAGCCGGCGACCGGCGGAGAGGAGGTTTTCGAAATCCCCGCCCCAGCGGATCGTGTAGCCGGGCGGCAGGGGGATCTCCGCCGCCACGCGCTGCTGCGCCTCGGTGACGAAGCTGGCGACGTCGCGGCCCCGGACGTTGGCCGACACGAAGGTCCGCCGCCGCGAATTCTCGTGCTCCACGCTCGGCGGGTTCTCCTCGATCCGCACGTCAGCCAATTCCCCGAGCGGTACCGGGCGCCCCTGGGCCGACCCCACCGGGATCTGGGGGAGGAGCGACTCGTCCTCCCGCCACGCCTTCGGGTACCGCACCACGAGCGGAAACCGGGGCCGTCCCTCGTAGATCACGCCGGTCTGGATGCCGCCCAGCGCCGACACCGCAAGCATCACCTCGGTGCCGTCGATGGCGTGGCGCGCCAACTGATCGCGGCGGGCGTCGATCCTCAGTGTCGGCACGTCGGCCTGCCAGTCGGCACGGACGTCGGCGGCCCCGCGGATGCCGCGCAGCAGACCCTCGATCTGCTGCCCGATGCGCCCCAGGGTGTCGAGATCGTCACCGTAGACGAGCACCGCCACATCGGCCTTCACCCCCGCGACGAGTTCGTCGACACGCATCTCGATCGGTTGGCTGAAGCCGAACGTGGCCCCGGGCACCGCCGCCGTGAGTGCCGCCGACATGCGCTCCACAAGGGCGTCGCGCGTCACACCCGGGGGCCACTCGGTATGCGGTTCGAGCATCACCCAGACGTCGGTCTGCTGCACTCCCATCACGTCGTTGGCGATCTCCGGCCGACCGGTCTTGGAAAACACCGTCCGGACCTCGGGATACGAGCCGAGCAGCTGTTCGATCCGCGCCGTCAGCGGGGCGGCATCCTCGAGGGTCGCGCTGGGGAGCCGGTTGACCTCGATCAGCAGGTCGCCCTCGTCGAGCCGGGGCATGAACTCGGCGCCGAGGCGGAGGGCGACGGGGATCGTGGCGGCGACGAGGGCTGCGGCGCCGAGCGAGACGATCACCGGGTGCGCCACCGCCAGCCGGGCCAGCGGCTGATAGGCGCGGTGGAAGATGCGCATCACCAGCGGCTCGCGTTCCTCCTCGCGCCCGAGCACCGTCGCCGCGAGGACCGGCATCAGGGTCAGCGAGATCACCAGCGACCCCGCCAGCGCGAACAGCACCGTGAGCGCCATCGGGCGGAAGAGCTTCCCTTCGGTGCCCTCGAGGAAGAGGATCGGCAGGTAGACGATGGCGATGATCAACTCGCCGAACATCGTCGGCCCGCGGACCTCGATGGCGGCCTCGCGCACGACGTCCATCCGTGAGGCCGTCGGCGGGGCGTGGCCAAGGCGGCGCACGCAGTTCTCCACCATGATCACCGAACTGTCGACCACGAGCCCGAAGTCGATCGCCCCGAGGCTCATGAGGCTGGCGGGGATGCCGGCAGCCCACATGCAGTTGGCGGCGAAGAGCATCGAGAGCGGGATCGCCAGGGCGACGATCAGACCCGCCCGGAGATTGCCGAGGAGCACGAGCAGGACCACGATCACCAGCAGGCCACCCTCGGCGAGGTTGTGGAGCACGGTGTCGAGCGTCCGGCCAATGAGACTCTCACGGTCGTAGATGATCTCCAGCTCGACCCCGGCCGGGAGGGTGCGGCGGATCTCCTCGAGCCGCGCCTTGGCGGCCTCCACGACCCGGCGGCTGTTCTCGCCGCGGACCATCATCACCATGCCGGTCACGATCTCGCCGCGGCCGTCGCGGCTGGCCGCCCCCTGGCGGGGCAGCGGGGCGATCGACACCCGCCCGACGTTGCGCACCAGCACGGGCACCCCGCCCGGCGGACTGCGGACGACCACCTGTTCGATGTCGGCGACGCTCGTGAGGAGCGCCTGACCGCGGATGAAGCGCTGCTCACCGTGCTTGACGATGTAGCCGCCACCGGTGCTGGCGTTGTTCCGCTCCAGCGCCGCCAGCACCTCCCCCAGCGGAATCCCGTGCGAGGCGATGCGGTCGGGATCGATCTCCACCTCGTACGACTTGGCGAATCCGCCGTGGCTGTTGACGTCGGTCACGCCGGGCACCTCGCGCAGCACCGGCGCGATCTCCCATTCCAACAGGCTGCGGAGGTCCATCAGCCCCTGTCCGCTGCCGCGGACCTCGAACTGGAGAATCTCCCCGAGGGCGGTGCTCAGGGTGCCCAGCTGCGGCTCGGCGTCGGGCACCGCGATCCCGGCGCGGGCCTCGGGGAGGCGCTCCGCCACCAGTTGCCGCGCGAGGTGGATGTCGGTGCCCTCGCGGAAGACGATCGTGACCAGCGAGATCCCCAGCCGCGAGAGGCTGCGGATCTCCGTCACGTTGGGCAGGCCGCTCACCGCCCGTTCCACCGGGTAGGTGATCGACCGCTCCACCTCGACCGGCGGGAGCGTGCCCGCCTCGGTGACGACCTGCACCTGGACGTTGACGAGGTCGGGCACCGCGTCGACGGGGATCTGCGTGGCGGCGAACAGGCCACCGCAGGCCATCAGCACGAACAGCGCGATGACCAGCGCCCGGTTGGTCAACGACCAGTCGATGATGCCGGTCAGCACGTCTGGGCACTCCCGCGACGATCAACCACCGGTCGCCTCCCCGCCGGGCGCCGCCTCGTCCTCGAGGAGCAGCTCGCTCTTGAGCGTGAACGCCCCCTTCGAGACCACTTCCACGCCGTCCTCGAGGCCCGTCTTCACCTCGATGAAACCACTCTGCTCGCTGCCGGTCTCGACACCCACGCGGCGGTAGCGGGAACGGCCGGCGTCGTCGCGGCCGTCGGGAACGAAGACGAACGCCTTCCCCTGGTGCCGCATGATGGCCGCGGCCGGCACCGTCAGCACCTCCCTCGCCACCCCCTGCGGCAGATCGACCCAGACGAACATCCCGGGCTTGTAGTGGGCGTCGTCGTTCTCCAGTTCGGCCACGAGGGGCACGCTCCGCGACTCCGCCTCGACGATTGCCCCCACGTGGCTCACCCGGGCGGTGGTTTCGTGGTCGGCCGCCCCGGGAATCTGGACGCGGACCTCCTGCCCCTCGGCGACGTCGACGGTGGTCCACTGCCGCTCATGGATCTGGGCGCGGACCCAGAGCGTGGCGGTATCGGCGACGACGAACATCCGGTCGCCCGCCTTGACACGCTCGCCGCGTGTCACGAACACGTCCTCGACGAGCCCGTCGAACGGCGTGCGGAGCACGAGCGTGCTGAGCCCCGACGGCCCGTCGCCGGGGGTCTCGGGCAGATCGCCCCCCTCGACGTCGGCGACGTTTCCCGACACGCCGCGCCCCCCCACGTCGGTGTCGAGGCGGCTGCCGACGAGGGTCCGGAGGTGCTCCGTGGCGATCTGCACGAGCCGGTCGGCCTGGGCCAAATCGGCCCGCGCCTGGGCGCGCTTCTGCCGGGTGGCGAACTGCGACTCCTCGCAGGCGGCGCTGAAGTTGGCCCGCGCGACCTCGAGGTTGCTCGTACGCTCCTCGACGATCCGTCCCGAGAGCACGCCGCCGGCACCGAGCTGGGCGGTGCTGTCGTTGACCTTCTCCACGAACACGAGCCTGGAGTAGGCGCCGAGAATCGTCTCGCGGTAGGTGCCCAAGAGCCGCCCCTCGAACTGATTCTCGACCGTGGCGAGGGGGGGGCGGCGGGCCAGTGTCTCGAGGAGGGCATCGACGTTGTCGGCGATCGAGTCCGCCCACTCGGCCGCCTTGTGAGCGATGGCCTGATCGGCTTCGCGGCGGCGGACGTCGTCCCGGGCCGCACCGATGTCGGGACTGGAGATCTCGGCGAGCGAATCACCGCGAGAGACCCGTTGCCGCACCTGCACCAGCACCCGCGAGACGATGCCGTCCACCGGGGCGCTGTAGTCGAGCCGGTAGCGGGCGTCGTAATCGAGTCGCCCCGGGACCGTGAGGTGGTCGGTGATCGCCCGACGGGTGACCGTGGTCACCTCGAGGCCGGGGCTGTCGGCCGGCAACACGACCGTGTCGCCGGGCCCGGATCCCACCGCGCGGGCCCCCTTGGCCCCCGCTCCGTGCTCCACGGGCACGACGTGATGCGTGGCGAGCCACCACCATGCCAGCCCGCAGAGGGCAATCGTGCCCACGAAGGCAATCTGACGCCCACTGATCGGGGATGTCGGCTGAGGGCGCCGGCCGCCACCGGTTGGCCCAGGATGCGGTGCGGACGATGAAGAAGGAGGGTTGGCCATGGGCACGGAAGGCCGTCGGGCGGCAGTGGTCACGTCGCGGTCAGTCTACCCTCGATCGAGTCCTGCTTCCTATCGCAAACCCCGGAGCGTCGGCTCTCCGCGACGCGCCGCCACGGCTGCTACATTGCAGAATTCCCGAGCCCTCCACCGTCTCCCTGGGACGCGCCGTCCACAATGACCTCGCCCCGCCCGATCCGCATCTTCGACACCACGCTCCGCGACGGCGAGCAGTCGCCCGGGGCGAGCATGAACCTCACCGAGAAGCTGGAGATCGCCCAGGCGCTGGTGCACCTGGGTGTCGACGTCATCGAGGCCGGGTTCCCGATCGCTTCGCCGGGCGACTTCGAGAGCGTCACCGAGATCGCCCGGCAGGTCCGCGGTACCACGATCTGTGGACTCGCCCGCTGCAACGACGCCGACATCGACAAGGCGTGGGAGGCGCTCCGGGCGGCCGAACACCCCCGGATCCATGTCTTCCTGGCGACCAGCGCCATCCACCGCGAGTTCAAGCTGCGGATGAACGAGGAGGAGGTCGTCGCGCGGGCGGTGGCCGGCGTCCGGCGGGCGCGCGGCCTGTGCGCGGACGTGGAATTCTCCGCCGAGGATGCGGCGCGGACCGAGATCGATTACCTGTGCCGCGTCGTCGAGGCGGTGATCGAGGCCGGTGCCACGACGGTGAACATCCCCGACACGGTCGGCTACGCCACGCCCACGCAGATGCACCACGTGATCAAGAGCCTCCGCGACCGCGTGCCGAACATCGACCGGGCCGTGATCAGCGTCCACTGCCACGACGACCTCGGCCTCGCCGTGGCCAACAGCCTGGCCGCCGTGGAGGCGGGAGC
>SXGQ01525760.1_pt1 | contig 30668 bp, 28 predicted proteins | sample 3178371 | NCBI WGS metagenome assembly SXGQ01 (sample SAMN11356859, study PRJNA531348) | freshwater metagenome | isolation source: freshwater sample F1-20 | place: China: Fuxian Lake, Yuxi | collected 2017-12-25
CATCGCGGACCTCCGCGGCATCTGCGACCTCGCCGACCGTTTTGAAGCGCTCGTCATGGTGGACGATTCCCACGCGGTTGGCTTTATGGGCGCCACCGGACGCGGCACGCACGAACACTGCGGCGTGATGGGCCGCGTTGACATTCTCACCGGCACGCTCGGAAAAGCGCTCGGCGGCGCCAGCGGCGGCTACACCAGCGGACGCCGCGAGATCATCGAACTCCTCCGCCAGCGCAGCCGTCCCTACCTTTTCAGCAACACGCTCTGCCCCTCGATCGCGGGAGCCTCGATGAAGGTTCTCGCCATGCTCTCCGAAAGCACCGCACTACGCGACCGCCTCGAAGCGAACACCCGGCTGTTCCGCGAGGGAATGAGCGCATCCGGTTTCAACATCATCCCCGGCACCCACCCGATCGTCCCCGTGATGCTCGGAGACGCCGCACTCGCCTCACGCTTTGCAGAAGCAATGCTCGCGATTGGGATCTACGTCGTCGGCTTCAGCTATCCGGTCGTCCCGATGGGCAAGGCGCGAATCCGCGTCCAAATCTCCGCAGCCCATTCGCCCGATCAAATCGAACACGCACTTCGCGGATTCCGCGCGGTGAAGGAATCGATTTAACGCCGAATACGTCCTACAGGTTGTCGCGGATGAAGGCGTCCCCTGCCCCTCCAAAGAAGACGAGATCCGCACCGGATGTTGCAGTAATCGCCTCGCCTCCAACCGCCGCGCGTTTGATTTGATCAAACGCAACGCCGAACGATGAGCCACCCGCGCCGTCGCCAATGATGCGACCTTTGATGAGAAGACTCGCCAGGCGGCTGATCTGGTCCGGCGCTGTCGCAGGGAGCGAAACGTCGTCGATGGTTCCAGGTGTTCCATCGTTGCCCGGGGAAAATGCGCGGGCGGCGATGATCCGACTGGCGATGACGTCGCCACCAATCACTACGCTGCCCACGGAGCCATCGGCATCCTCGTTGTCACCGAAGACAAGCGTGGCGTTCTTCAGCGAACCCGAAACTGCGAGTGAGCCGAGTGCGACACCGCCGGGAAGCACCGGCGGATTGCCGGAGCCGAAAAGGATTGTCGCCTGCGTGCTGGACTCACCGCGGATGCTGCCTTTGACGGTGAACTTCTTGATTTCGTTGTGCACGAAGATCACCGCCTCTTCCTCCGAGTCGTCATCAATGATACTGCCGCCGATGAGCACTTCTCCGGCGGAACGAATATCGATCAACCCCGCATCGGATCCGCCTGTCCGAATATCCCGACCGACGGAGAACTTTCCGATTCGTTCCGAGACCAACACCGCCACGGCGTCGCCAGCGGCCCCAATGATGCCGCCACCCACGGTAAACGAATCGCTTTTCGCTACAGTTATCTGAGGAGCGAAGGGAGCATCGGGATTGGTCCGGACATCGCCGCGAATGAGAATCGAGCCCACTCCGCCTTCGGCCTGAATCGCCCCGGAGGACACACTGCCACCGCCAATCACCGAACCGCCGACAATCACGGTCTTCACATTAAAGACGCTCAACTCGGCACTGGCATTCTCCTGAACACTCGCAAAGATCTGCGTCCCCCCAATGATCGAGCCGCGCACGACCGCACTCGCAGCGGGTGCCTTTTCATCGCCGCCCACGCTGATCGCGGCGCTTTCCCCACGCCCGCCAATTAAATCCCCCCGATGAAGAATGATTGAAGGCGCCCGTTCGAACGAATGGAACCGCTGCCGCCACCATCGCCGCCGATGACACTCCCGCCCACGCGGATGATCTTTGCGCCGCCGTCGACCGTGACGTTCCCCGTGAAATTCCCGCTGCCGCCGACAAGGTCACCGCCGATCGAGATTGTTCCCGCCTGTCCCCGCACGAAGATCGAGCCTTCACCGGATGCACTGCCGCCAATGACAGACCCGCGCACGATGACGCCCGCGGCATTCCCACCACCCTCGGCCCCTATCTCGACATTCACGCGCTTAACGTCGCCCCGAACAGTGAGCGTGCCCATGCCGGCATCCACGGAAAAATCCGGCACGCCTCCCAGCAGGTTCACTGCTCCCGCCCCCCCGAGCGAAGCCACGGTGACGTTGCCAACTGTTTTCGCAGATGCGTTTGAAGCAGTGGATGTGAATCGGGCGAGGTCTCCATCGACCAGGATATTTCCGACGGGCTGCGATGCACTAAGCGCTCCGATATCAACCAGTCCATCACCCGCCGTTCCGAAGAGACCGGACGCACGGCGGGCCGTGATCGAGACATCACCTGCTCCGCCGACGAGGATGTCCTGCACAACAACGCCGAGCCCCTTCTGCGCGGACGTGAAATCCGCTCCAATCCAGACGCCGAGCGTTCGTTTAGCAGTCACACGGTCACCATCCACATCCGTCCATCGGGCGATGTTTCCGGTGATGGTGACCGAAAGGGAAAAATTCGGCGCACCTATGTGATTCAGCGCCGCACCTCCAATCGAATCCGGAAAGACGCTTCCCGCAACCAGCGTGTAGAAGTCCGGAGAAGACTCCAACGTTTGACCGACGATCCAGTCCGACGCCGTCTGCCCGATCGTGCCGTCCTTCCTCGTCACGTATTGGGGCACGAACGAAAGCGCTGTAACCGCACCTCCACTCGAAGCCGGTGCTCCGGGAGAGCCGAAATTTACCGCGCCATACACCCGGTCCGCGGCGTTTGAAGCGTCGTGGATGCCGATGCTGTCGAGCACCGTCCAGGAACTGAATACCGCGCCATCGCCGGTTCCGTCATTGTTGGCGTCAATGTCGTCGGTCAGCAACGGAGCCGAGGGAGCCTTGACGATCATGAAGGTGCCGGTGGTTCCTTCGATGTTATTCACGCCCGAGTCCTGGGAATATCTGGGCGCGCCGTCGAAGCTGTTGCCCACTCCGCGAAACACGGTCGCGAGAGGATCGACGGTAAGTCCCGACGCCCCCTGCACCCAGACGGCAATTCCTGTGGAACCAAACGTAAGACCTCCGAGATCAATCACTATTTGCACGTCCCCTTCCGCGCCCGTGTCTCCCTCGATGTGGACGAAATAGGTGCCCGCTGGAACAGTCGTACCCGGATTCCCGCGAATCTCGATGAACTCGTCGGTGAGGTCATTTCCGGCCGGACCGAAGAGAATCTCACTGATGATCAGCGCAGGAGCAATGCGGCTCTCCAAGGGTTCCACGATTCGATACTGCATGGCGGGAATTTTCATGCTGACTGCGGTAGCAGAGCGACTCGCGGCCAGCAAGACATGGCAAGCGAACTTGCACCGCACGCCACCGATGACACGATGAGCACACCGCCATGCTGCATCACTTCTTCACCACGCCCGTCCTGCGCCGCCCCGCACAACTATCCCCGTCCCAACTCGGCGAGATCGCCGATTACATACTCTCGCTCCGAGCGGAGACGCCGGGCGAATCGCGCTCAAACCGAGGAGGCTGGCATTCCGCGGGAAACCTCTTTGATTCACCACACCGAATATTTCCGGCGATGAACGAAGCAGTCACCAAGGCGCTGTTCAGCTACATCGCGGATGCATTCGGATACAGCGGTGAAATCCAAATCGCGCTCACCGGATGGTCCATCGTGAATGGGCCCGGTGACTACAACGTCATCCACAACCACGCCGCAAACCTCCTGAGCGGCGCGCTGTACATAAGCGTCCCGCCCGATATGGAAGGAGGCGCAATTCACTTCCACGATCCACGGCTCAATTTGAATGCCCACGAAACCGAGGCCATGCGAAAGCTCGGCCTCCGTCCGCCGTGGTCTGCCTCGTCCGTCTCAATCCAACCCGTCGCCGGTGAGATTCTCGTCTTCCCTTCGTGGCTGAATCACTGGGTCGAGCCATTTCATTCGGCATCTGCAGACTCATTGCGCATCGTGGTTTCATTCAACGCATCAGTCGTTTAATCAAGCCCGCCCGAGGGCCACAAAAGTCAACGCCGTGCGCGGGCGGTGCAGGAAATTGAAATCATGCATTACGGACGTTCGCTGTTTGATGATACCGGCAATCAACGCAACCGCCCCCGTCAAAGCCCGCAATCCGCAATTGGCAAGCGGAACAGCCATCAACAACTCCCCGCCGCTCTCCGCGCCGAACCCAACCCCGCATTGCCAATTCCCGCCATTTGGGAGACACCCCCGCCCCATGAACGCCACGCCCCGCGCCATTCCGACAAACCAGCCGCCTTTGAGGGCGGAGCCCGAATACGCGGAGTCGGGTGTGAGCCTGTAGTTCGCAGTCATGCTTACCACGTATGAAGAGATCGAGGCCGAGTGGGAACGCCTCGCAGCGAATCTTGGACCGAAGTGCCCGCCGGAGGGAAAGGCTACAGTGACAGCGTGGATGCAGCACACCGCCAAGTTGCCTGTCACGGCACGGTGCATGCACTGCGGTGGGTTGATGAGTATCACAGACTACGGGGAGTCTTGGACTGTGAGCTGTCCTTGCGGACGCTCGAAGGACACGATTAAAGGACTATGACTGCTGACCATAAGCACCCATCGCGCTCTGATTGCGTTCCACGCCTCCCATGCGCCGGGGCGCTGAGCTTCGGTCATTCGACACACACAACATGGGACTTCAGCTACTTAAACTAAAGGAAGGCACCTCAGACCGTTTACTCGGACTCGCAACGGAAGTTGGAATGGACTACATTCGCACGAGCAGTGACGCAACGGGTCTTCATCACTGGTTTAAACGCCCGAAGCAGAACAGAGAGTATGCGATTACACTGCAAAGCAGTACGGAGCATGGCGAGATTCTGCGGATGGGTGTTTCCGCGTTGTGTTTCGCACTTGCTGAGCGTCTCGCAGCCGAAGAATTGTTGATTCCCTGCTGAGTGAACAACGACGAATCGCTCTTGAAATAGCTCCCAAAGCAATGGAACAGCGAGCGCCCCGACACGCGGCAGTCGCAAATTGCCGGCGGTAAGACGAAAGGTTTGACCGCGTCGCGGAGACGCTTCAAATCCATCGCCATGTCATCCCTGTTCCGAACATTCCTCGCCGTTGCCACTCTCACGATTCTCTCTGCCTGCGGATTGACCAAGGGCAAGGAGATCGCGACCAAGTCCGTGGAGACGTTTCGCCAGCAGTTCAGCGAATCGAAGTTTGCGGAGATTTATTCCGCTGCGACTCCGGCCTTCAAAGCCTCCGTCAACGAAGCGAACTTCACGAAGTTCATCCAGGCGGTCCAACGCAAACTCGGCGCTTACAAGAGCAGCACTCAACGCGGCTGGAAGGTGAACAGTATCAACGGCACGACCAGCGTCGTCCTCAACTATGACTCCGTGTTCGAGCAGGGCTCGGCAGTGGAGACGTTCACGTTCATCATCTCCGGCGACTCCGCAGTCCTCCAGGGCTACAACGTCAACTCGCCGGCGCTGATCATTAATTGAAGACGCGGACTTCGGATTGAGTCGGACAGGTTTTTGACCGAGGGCGCACTACCGCCGTGCGCGGAATCCGAGGATCAAAATCACGACAGCCACTCCGAGCGCGACGGCGAATCGTGTGCGACCGGGAGATTTGGCTGGCTCAGGCGCTTCGACGGCAGCTGGCGGGGCCGGCGGGATCGGGACGATGACCGCTTCGGCGGGGCTCGCGGGTTTCACGACGACGGATGGATCGCGTTCGCCGTAGGCTGCGAGCAATTTGTCCCAATCGGAGTCCATGAGCAGATCCCAACCGGGGTTCAGCGCCTTCACTTCGCAGGAACACGCGCCGCAGAGAAACTCCATCGCTTCGGAAATCTGCTCCGCGTCCATCTTTGACGCGGGCCACGCACCGAGCGCGCGGCCGCGTCCAAACACGGGAACAAGGATCGGCTCGTCCACGGGAAGCTTGCTCCTGCGCGGGCCGAGCAAGTCGGGCAGGAACTCAGCTTCGGCGGGATCGTCGCGGCGGATGACCATGGAGGAAAACTTCACGGTGAGCGCCGGACCGGGGCCGAGTTTGCTGGTCGGGTCATTGGGATCAATCTTCGGAAGCGCGATCGCCTTCTCGAGGTAGCGCAACCGCTTGTCGAGTTCCGCCACGGTCTCCGCAGCCGCGTCGCCCGAGACAATCACCCACACGGCGGAATCGCCGCCGGTAATCCGCTTCGCGATCTCCTGTCGCGCCGGCGAGGAAACAAGCCGCCGCAGCTTCGCTTCGTCCACGGCTCCCGTCCACGCAGGCTCCGTGTCGTTTCCCGGGAAAAAGAGTCGCGCGTCCTTCGCTTCAACACCCGCGGCATCGCGAATGATATCGAGATTTGGAACACTGCCCGGCCCGAGGGAATCGATGAGCCGCTGGGGCGATGCCGAGTTTGCGGGGACTTCGAGCCGGAAACGGTCGGGCGCCCATCGGTCGAGTGCATACCGAAACACCGGAACCGAGCACGCGAAAGCGCTCGATGCCGCGAGCATGCAGATTGCGATGGCGCGAAGTGCGATCATTTCTTTTCCACGCCGTAGCGGGTCACGTTGCCGTCGATATCGGAAACGTACACCGCGCCGCGCGCGATCGCCATTCCATCCCAGACGGGCGGTTTGTCGAGCTTCACGGACTCGGACGTCTCGCCCGTCTCCGCATTCACCGCATGCATCACCGCACCGCGCTGACCGCTCAACGCAGCATCCTGCTCCGCGAGCTCGTTCTGAATCGCCGGATCCTTCTGCGTCATGCGCTCAAATGCGTATTCCTCATCCACCAAATCGGGCGGTCCCGCGAGGAAGACCGTCTTCCCCGCCATGGCCATCGCGCGAGTCACGACCGGGACGAAGCGTTCCCATTCGTGCTTCACAAACGAACCCGCTCCGCCGGCATTGCCGCCGCCTTTCTTGCGCTTGCCGCCCTTCACAAGCGGAGCCGCGTCCTTGAACCAAAGCGCGCCGCCCGAGCCGCCGCGCCCTTTGCCGGTGGCGACGCCACTCGCGATTCCGTGGATGGCGTTTGGCGAACTGTCCCGCGCATCGCCTTTGTCGAAATTGCACGCGACCACTGCATCGGCGGGCAATCCCTCGGCATCGTAACGAGCCGCGATTTCGGCCTCGGTCATCGCGCGATGGACGATGGCAAAGCCGTCGAGCATGCCGGTGTAATTGAAGTCCTCTTCGTAATCGCCCACGCTCCCGCCGGCGTCGCCGCCAAGTTCCAGTGGTTGCTTCGGCATCACTTCCAGCGGCTTCGCGGCCGCCTGCGCGACGAGTTTTCCATCCACATAAACCCGTGCCTGCGCGGAATCCAAAACAGCGGCGAGATGATACCACTTTTTCCCCGCCTCGATGGGCGCCGGCAGATTGTGCGGGAACTCGACTTTCGTGAGTTCATTCTTCGACCGGATCGAAAACACGGGCTTCCCCTCGTGGAGCGAAAGCGCGATGCCGTTCGCAGGACCGCCGTAAGCCATCACCACGCCGTCGCCATCATCGGGAAGAACCCAAGCTTCGACCGTGAGCGCCTTGCCGGATGGATCGAGTTTCGGATTCTGCGGAAAGCGGACAATCGGCAACCCGGGCTGCGCGGCCTGCTTCTTCCCGCCCGCGGGAGCTGCTTCGGCCGGTGCATTCACCTCATTCGCAGTATCGCGGCTCGCGGCGAAAAGCTGATGCTCCATCGTCGTGGTCCACTTGTAATACTTCGACTCGCGTCCGTAGCCGTAAACCTTCGCTTCATCGAAAACGAGGATGCGTCCCGCCGGCGCGAACTTGCCGGCCTGATAGTAGCCGTTGTGTCCGCCAGCGAAGCTCTTTCCGTAAACCCAGTAGCTGCGGTGGAACCACGAGTCATCGAGGAATCCCATCGGCGCGAAGATGTGCGAGCCATCGCCTTTTTGCGCCGCGCCCTGTGCCACTGCGTTTCCGCTGACCGGACCGATTTCAACGCGCTTCCCATCCGCGCCGATTTTCTGCGTGCGCAGGTAGGTCCACTTTCCGTCGCTGGAGAGGATGTCGTTTAATCCGACCGGCATCTGGAGGGTCTGGACGCGCTCCTGGATGTCCTTTCCAGTCTCCGGATCGCGGTCGTTGTAAACTTCCTCCACGAGCTTCTTTCCCGACATTGCATCGAGCGAGATGAAGCGCAGTCCACCATCGAGGAAAATCGAGCGTCCCGCGACAAAGCTCACTTTCCCGTCGTTCACGAGCACGCTTCCGTGCACGGGCCACACGCTTTCGAGCTGCTCGAAGGCAAAGTGCCGCCGGTCCGCGGGCGCCGCCTGAAAACGCCACACGAGCGCACCATCCGAAGCACGCAGGCAGTAAACAAAGCCGTCCTTTCCGCCAAAATAGACACGCCCGCGCCAGATCGTCGGCGGCGAATCCACGCGCGCACCGGCGGTGAATTTCCAGACCGATGCGCCCGTCTCCGCATCGAGCGCGTGCAGCGTGTGCGCATCCACCTGCGCCACGTAAACGCGGCCGCCTTCAATGGTCGGAGCGCTGAGCTTTCCGCCGAGCTTCACGCTCCACGCGGAAGCGAGCGACGGCAGCAGCGGTTGATTCGTAAATCCGCTGCGCGCCGCATCGTGGCGGTAGGTCGGCCAATCACGCTCATCCTCGGCGTGCTTCGCCTCGAATCCGTATGCCGGTCCCTTTGTGAGGCGCTCTTCGTCCGTGCCCGGCTTCGGCCACGGCTTGCCCGTTGCGGGCGCGAGCGCATTCATGCCATCGAGCTTTGCCTCCGGATAGCACGCGCAGTTATGTGGGCCCGCGTAGGTGAGTCCGTTTGCCGGGATGACTCCGTAAAGGCACGCGCCGCGGACCCAGTGATTGATGTCCCAGCTCTTTTTCTCGATGTCCACAAACTCAATGCCCGTGCGCGAAGGGATGATGAAATTGTCGGTTGCCTTCGCGATGTAGCAGCGGTGGTGAAACCAGTAGGTATTCACGTCGGGCGGAAAACTCTTCTTCACCTCGCCCGTGCGGATATCGCGCCCGGAGAAAACTCCATCCTGCCCGCCGCTGAGCGTCCCTGCATTCCAGACGAGTCCGCCCGCAACGATGAGATCCTCCGGCGAGCGGTAGCCGGACTTTTGATGCGGAGCACCCCACAGCCTTTTGCCGGAATCCGCATCGAACCCCGCCTGCTCGCCATCGCCGCCCGCGTATAAAATCGTATCGCCCGTGATGAGCACGCGCGGGCCGAAATTGAATTCGAAGAGCTTCCGCTTGGAGGCCGGTTCGCTGGTCCACTTTGACTCGCCGGTCTTTGCATCGAGAAGCACGAGCTTGTCGCCATCGTGAAAGACGACGCGTTTTCCGTCGGCCGCGAGTGTGAGCGGCGCGATCTTCGCCTCATCCTTCCGCCACAGCACCTTCCCGGTCGCGGCTTCGATCGCGAGGAGGTTGCGCGGTTTCTGGTCCCAGTTGAATTCCGTCTCCACGCGTTTCTGGTCGCCCGTGTTGAGCTTTGGGGCAAAATCTTCGAGCACGTACGGACGTGGATTCACGAGCGCGTAAACGATTCCATCGACATGCAGCATTTCCTCCGTGCCTTTGGATTCCGGAAACTCCCGCACCGTGGCTCCCGTCGCGGCATCGAGAGCGCTGATTGGCCCGTCGATTTCCAGCGTCACAAAAACCCGGTCCCCCGCTCCGACCAGACGGCGCGTGAGTTGCGTCGGACCGGATTTCAACGGCCACATGTGCGGCTGCCATTTCCCGATATCGCGCGACCACAATGCGACGCCATTGAACGCATCGCGAGCATTCAGCTTCCAGTGCGACGGCAGCAGCGCGGAAATGCGCGAGCCTTCATCCATGATCGTGAAAAGCCGTCCGCCACTCGTGACCTGTGCGTTCGTCGAAGAAATGCGGTCGTGATGCCGCGACCATCGCGGCGAGCCGAGCCATTGCAGCCGATCCGGCGGTCCCACAACGTCATCGTGCGAAGTCGCGTTGCCCTTCGCGTCGTAGAAATAGTGCGTCCATTCATCGAGTCCCTTCGGCGGCTGTTTCACGATCCGCTCGCCGCGGATAAATGCGACGCCATTCGGGACGAGCACGCGGAGGATCTCATCGGCGGGCACCGCGCCGGGATCGTCGGCAATCAGCAGATTCACCACGCCATCGATATACGGGAGTGATTTCCCGTCGAAACCATCCGCCGAGACGTCGCCGTAAATCCCCTTCCCGAGCAGAGCATTCCGAGCAGCAGCAATGCGCCCGGCGTCCGTATCAATCACGTGCACCTGCGTGCCGGCGTTCAGCTTCAGCGCAGCGGCGACGTCGGCATCCGCGCCGATTCGCACGACAAATCCGTTTTTGAAACCAGCCTTGCCAGCGAGCGCCAGCGCTTCATCAGACGGAGCCGCAAAAACTGAACCGGCGAAGATGAGTGGAAGCAGACTGGCAGGAATGAATCGCATAGTGATACGGGGCAATAGCCATCACCACGGCGATTCGGACGCAATACTTGCGTTCGCCAATCTTCAGTTCGGAATCTCGTTCAGCGTGTAATAGCCCTTGGCGTGCAGCAGTCCATTGCCATCCGTGCTCTTCACGCCCTCGGCACCGATTGCGTGCACGTGGCCCTTCGTGAGTTTGTCGAGTTTCAGGCGCACGCTCTTTCCGTCGGCACCGACGGTTGCGGAAACGATCACCGGCTTCACCTTGTCCACTTCGGGGCTGCCATATCCGGATTGATAAATGTAAGTCCACGCATCCGCGCTGTAGCTCGCGGGATCGGCTGCGGTCTTCGGATCGACAGGCTGTGTGAATGTGAGTTCAAAGCCGTCGGGCTTTGCCCGCATTTCGTGAATCTCGAATGCGGCCTTGCCATTCCAAACGGCCCGTTCCAACGCGAACGGTTTCCCTCCTTTCGCGCCCCATCCACGGTCGCTTCCACCGGTGTAGAGCACGCCATCCGGCGTCATGAGAACGGCGATATTGCCGCTGCCGAAGCCGCTCAGAAAGTGGAACACCGCGCCTTGATACACGCCGTTCACCTTTTCCAAAAACACACGCTGGACATTTGAGAATGTCTGCTCACCGACGAAAAGCTGCCCTTTGAATGGACCGAACTTTCCGGTGAGGTCGTAACACATTCCCGTCGGCGAGTGTCCGAGGATGCCGTGGGGAAGCACGACGGCTGGTGGCACGAACTCTTCGACATTGGCGCGCTCCGTGTCGATGCGACTGCCGCTCTTCGGAGTCGCCGGCTTTTTCGCCACGACGCCCATCGAGATCCCGCGCTTCGCCGCCTCATCAAACGTCTTGAAGCCGGTTGGGTTGCCCTGAAACGAGCCCACCTTGAGATGTTTGAGCGACGAACTTCCGTTCCATAAACCCTGGTTGTCCGTATAAAAAGCCTCGCCATCCGGCGCAAAGCCGATGCCGCCGGGTGAGCGGACTCCGCTCGCCACCGCCTCGGATTTGCCGTCGGGAAAAACACGGATCACAAATCCGCGGAACAAGCTGTTCGCGCCGCCGGAGCCGGTGAGACAGAGCACATTCCAAATCGAGCCGTCTTTCGGAGAGCGGGCTCCGAACGCGTATTCGTGGTAGTCTCCGTTGATTCCCCAAGGCGCGGCGACGTTCTCAAAAACGTCCGCCTTTCCATCGCCATCGGTGTCCTTCATCCGGGTGACTTCCGGCCGCTGCGTTGCCCATAGCCATCCATCGTGGAACGAGATTCCGAGCGGTTCGTGCAGACCGTGGGCGAAACGTTTCCACTCCGGCGCTTCGCTTGCAGGGTTGGATGCGACCCAGATTTCTCCGCGGCGTGTGGAGACTGCGAGTTTCCCGCCCGGCAGCCATTCGAGCCCGGAGACTTCAAGCACCTCGCCCGGAGGCATGGGCACGGCGGAAACGGTGTAAAACTCGCGCTCGGCCTTGATGATGTCGGCGGATGACGCCTTCTGGGCGTGACCCTTGGCGGCGAACAGAGCAGAGGCTGCGGCAATGGAAAGTGTGATGCGATGCATGTGGAGAAAGGTCTTAGTGGTTCCAGATATAGCTGAGTTCGATGCGCGCGGTGCCATCCTTGAAGGTGACGGGCATGAGGAGTTCTTCGCCGCGCAGAATTGCACCCGCCGCCTGCAGGGAAACGCCCTCGTCGAGCGGGAATATCCCGTTTTTCCCCTCGGCAATCCGCTTCCCGGAAGCAACGCGGAAATACAATCCCGCCAGTGCCTTTTCGCTGCGAAGTGAAATCACCCGCTGCATCGCTGCGCCAGTGTGGCCGTGCGATGAAGAAGCCGGCGCAGCCTGCATGCGGTCTTCCACGCTGACTCCATTGTAAGTGTAGCGAAATGTCGGGATGCCCTGTTTATCGAGCGTGTAGCCACCGAAGCGATAGCCGGCAGGCCAGTCGCCCCACGGAAGATCCTTTGGAGCAGGAGGCCATGCGGCATCGGGAGCGGACAGAGTCGCAAGCGGAACGTTGCGATCCAGCTTCACCACAGCATAACCAAGCGGGCCCTGAAAACCGACTCCGCGATCCGTCCAGTGCCGTTTGGCGTCCATAAAGGCACCCCGCCAGACCAGCGCGACATTGCACAGTTCGGCGTCAAACGCCGCATTCACACCACCGGGCAGGCCGACCGCGATTCCGCGCGCGCCGACTCCTTCGATGAAGTTGCGGTAGATGACAGCCTCGTCTTTTACGATCAATGGAATGCCAGTCTTCGATTCTGATTTTTGCTTCTTCGGAGCGGATTCGAGCTTGGTTTTCGTCAGCCATGTTTCGCCAAAGTCAGGGCCGGACCACGAAAGGTACAACTCGGCGCCACCGGCAGCCTGGAAGTAGTCGAGCTGCACCGTCTGCTTTCCGGGCTTAAGCCGCACCGTCGCGGTTTTGCCGGTTCCCGGCGGATGAATGCCATCCTGCGTAAGAATCGTCGGCCCGTTCAGGCGAAGGCGCGCGCCGTCATCGGATGCGAGCCGGAACGTGTAATCGCCTTCCTTCTTCACCTCGAGATTCCCGGTGAAGCGGATTCCGAATTCGTTTTTGTAGTCGTCAAACTTCCACCCGATGAGGTTCTCGTCGAGCGGGCCTTCGCGCAGCGGCTTGAGCTGGCCGAAGTCCGGCAGCATCTCCCATTTTCCGAGGAAAAGCTGATACCTGCCCTCGGTGAGCTTTGGCCCTTCGCCAAGTTTTCCACCGCCTGCGCGCACCAGCATGACGCCATTCATCGCTATCGCATGACCGGGGAACGTGCACACATACGGGTAGTCACCCGGCTCAGTCGGAGCAGTAAACACAATCTCCTCCTTCCCGTGCGGCGCAATCGTCTTCGTGGCCGCGAGCACCCGCGGGTCCTTCGGAATCCAGTGCAGTTCCATCCCTTTCTCACCCAATGCCCACGCGGTCTGCGCAAGCGCGAGACCTTTGTCATTCGCTTGCTTCGTCACGATGAGATTGTGCGGCATCTCGTCGTCGTTGATCAGCGTGAGCTTAACCTTCGCACCCGGCGCAACAGTGAACTCCTGCGTATCGTATTTCATCTGCGCAGCGAGCGTCTTGATGGTGATGTTCGCCTCGGACTGGGCAAACGCGACGCACGCGGAGGAAAGAACACAGAGTGGAAGCAAGGAGAGTCTCATGAAATTGGAAATCGAATGAACCTCCGTTCAATCACGTATCGCTGCCGAGCTTAGGCCCGCTCGTGTTTTCATTGCGGCAACGCTCACCTTCATCCTTTTCAATCCGTCCGCACCGCGCATCCTGCGATGCATGACCACAGTGCCTATTTCCCGCCGGGATTTTCTCCAAACTTCGATCGCTCTGACAACGACATCGCTAGTCTCCACGCATGCTGCGGAGAAGCCGGGCAGGCTGTTTGCCTACGTCGGCACTTACACATCCCCGCTAAAAAACATGCGCCCCACGCAGGTGGATCTCCCGCCGGGAAACGGACGCGGCATCCATGTTTTCGAGATCGACCGCTCAACCGGCGCAATGTCTCTGCGAGGCATCACGGAAATGGGAACAAGCCCGAGCTGCCTCGCATTCAATGCCGACAAATCGCGGCTCTATTCCGGAAACGAGACCGAGCGAATCGGGCCCGAGGAATCAGGCAGCGTGAGCGCATTTGCCGTGGAGACGGATGGTTCCCTCCGGTTGCTCAACAGCGTCAGTTCGGGCGGAAAAGGACCCGCGCATTTGAGCGTACACCCGTCCGGCAAATTCGTACTCGTCGCAAACTACTTCGGCGGAACCGTGGCCGTGCTGCCAATCCTGCCGGACGGACGACTTGGCGAGGCGACCGATATCAAAAAGGATGAAGGCCCCATCGGCCCAACGAAAGCGACCAACGCAAAACCGGGGAGCTTCGCCATCAGCGGGCATGATCAGCCGCACGCACACATGATCGAAGCCGACCCATCGGGCCGTTTCGTTCTCCATGTGGACCTCGGGCTGGACCGCATCTACGTGTGGAAATTCGACATCTCGCGCGGAACACTCGCGCCCGCAGAGCCTGCATTCGTCAAACTCCCGCCAGGCGACGGACCACGGCACTTTGCGTTTCACCCAAACAAAAAGTGGTTCTATTCAATTCAGGAGGAAGGCTCGACGATCGTGCTCTTTGATTACGATGGAGAAAACGGCCGGCTCACTGAAAGGCAGACCATTTCAAGCCTCCCCGAAGGATACGCAGGCAGCAATTTCTGCTCGGAAATCCTCGTAACACCCGACGGGCGCTTCGTGTACGCAGGCAACCGGCTCCACGACAGCATCGGAATCTTCGCGATCGGGAACGACGGCACGCTTTCCCCCGTGACCGACGAGTGGACCCATGGGAATTACCCGCGCAGTTTTGCCATCGAGCCATCGGGAGCATTTCTATACTGCTGCAATCAACGCGCCGACCACATCACCGTCTTCCGCACCGATGCGAAGAGCGGCAAACTCTCTTTCACCGGCCAATTCACGCCAGTCGGTAATCCGTCGATGATCGTATTCCGGGAAATGTAAGCGGTGCCCGAGTTTTCGCGCTTCCCCGCGATGCAGCGGCTTTATAGAAGCGGCCTATGTCACCGGAAAAACGAATCACCGAACTCGCACTTGAACTCCCACCCGCGCCGAAGCCTGTCGCAGTTTACAAGCCGGTCGTCGTCACCGGAAACCTCGCGTACGTTTCGGGTCACGGCCCGCTGCACTCCGACAAAACGCTCATCACCGGCGTCGTCGGGCGCGATCTCGATCTCGATTCAGGCAAAGCGGCGGCGCGTCAGGTGGGACTCGCAATTCTCGCAACCCTCCGCGAACACTTTGGCAGTCTGGATCGCGTGAAGCGCATCATCAAAGTGCTCGGCATGGTGAATTCGGCTCCGGATTTTTACGACCACCCAAAAGTCATCAACGGGTGCTCGGAATTGTTCGCCGATGTGTGGGGTCCAGACCACGGAATCGGCGCCCGGAGCGCAGTGGGAATGGGACCGCTCCCCGGAAACATCGCGGTGGAAATCGAAGCCATCTTCGAACTCGCGGAATGATGTCTTTCGCCGTCGCAAACGAAGCATCCATTCCCTCGCCCGCGCTGCTTGTCTATCGGGAGAAAGTAGACGCGAATCTCGCGCTGATGCTGAAGATTGCAGGTGCTCCCGCGCGCCTTCGTCCTCACGTAAAGACGCATAAACTGGCCCCAATCGTGCGACGCCAGATCGAACTCGGCATCACCAAGTTCAAAGCCGCGACGCTCGCCGAAGCGGCAATGTGTGCAGAGGCAGGAGCGCCGGATGTCCTCGTCGCCTACCCGCTCGCCGGGCCGGCAATCACCGGCATTTGCGAACTCGCGAAGCAATTTCCCGCGACGAAGTTCTCGGCACTTGCCGATAGTTCACAGGCGATCCGCGGATTGAGCGTCGCCGCCAGAATCGCGCGGATCTCGCTGCCGGTATTCCTTGATATCGACTGCGGCATGCACAGGACCGGGGTGGCGATTGATCGTGCCCCGGCGCTCTACCGACTCCTCGCCGAAAGCCCTGCCCTGATCGCAGCGGGTCTACACGCTTACGACGGGCACATTCACGACCCGTCACCCCAAACGCGGCGCGCGGAATGCGAGGCTGCTTTCGCCCCAATCACCGGCCTGCGAACCGCACTCAATTCACCGGTGCTCATCGCCGGAGGCTCGCCGACTTTTCCCATCCACGCGTCTTGCACCGATCGCGAGTGTTCGCCCGGCACGCCGGTGCTTTGGGATTGGGGTTACGGCGAGAAATTTGCAGACCTGCCGTTTGAGATTGCAGCATCATTGCTCACCCGCGTCGTGAGCAAACCCGGCATGAATCTCCTGACGCTGGACCTCGGCTACAAGGCAGTCGCCGCCGAAAACCCGCTCGCGATGCGGGTCAGATTCCCAGAGATTCCAGATGCGAACGTTGTCATGCACAGCGAGGAGCACATCGTAATTGAAACCTCGCGAGCGAAGGAGTTTCACATCGGCCAGCCTGTGTATGCGCTTCCGAAGCACATCTGCCCGACCGTGGCGCTTTACAACGAGGTCTGGCATGTCGAGCAGGGAACCGCCACCGGGCGCTGGCCCGTAGCGCGCGGCCGGATGTAGCTTTTCCCACTTGGCCACGCCGGAGTCGCCCGCTAATCGCTCCGGGATGCGCACACTTTGCATCACGTTCGCCCTCGTCCTCGGAGTCACACTTGCTCGGGCGGTGGATCTCGAACTTCAGCCTGGCACGATGCTGTCCCTGCCCGACGCAAAGGAATCAGCCGCGCTCCTTGCGAAAGAGGATGCATATTTAAAACGAATGAGCGCCTATGACCGGGCCGCGCGAATCGGTCGCGTCGAAGCTCCGACTGTCGCGGAGTTTGCAGCACATGTCGGGACTCAGACCCGGGATTACACCGAGACCGAGATCTCGGCGATCAAGACCGCCGTCGAGACCATCCGGCCTGCGCTGATTCCGATGAAATTGAAGCTCCCTGCGAAAATCATCATGACCAAGACCACAGGGCGCGAGGACGTGGGCTCTCCTTACTGCCGCGGACCGTTGATCATCATGCCGGAGAGCGTGCTCGCAGCACCGCCGAGAACGCTGGCGCAGGTTGTTGCACACGAAACGTTCCACGTGTTTTCATCGCACCATCCGGAGTTACGCGCGAAGCTTTACGCGCTGCTCAATTTCCGCCCTTGCGAGCAACCCGCGCTACCACCGGAGCTCGACGCGCGGCGATTCACAAATCCCGATGCCATGGCGATGAACTACTACACCGTGGTCAAACACGAGGATCGCGAACTCGCGGTAATTCCGACCCTGCTTGCGAAGAGCGCGAAGTTCGACCCCACGCAAAAGGGCCGGATTTTTCAGCAGGTTGAGTTCGTCCTGATCGAAGTCAGCGTCGTCGACGGGAAACCGAACGTCGTTCTGAACGACGGGAAGCCCGTAATCCGGCCCACCACCGAAGTTCCCGCCTACATCAAAGCGATGAGCCGGAATACCGGATACATCTGGCACCCGGAGGAAGTGCTCGCCGACAATTTCGTCCGCGCCATCCTTCCTGAACCAAAACTCAACGCGCCGGAGCTTCCCGGAAAACTCATTGAGCTCATGCAAACTGCGGACACTCCCGTTGCGCCGCAATAGCGCCAAAGGTTTTCCGCGCTCGCGCGATTCAACATCCACACATGCGAAACTTCATCCTCTCCACAACCTTCTCCGTCACAGCCTTCGCCGCATCGCCGCTTGAAGACAAAGGCAGGCCGGTAGCGACTGAACCGTCACTCTCACCCGCGGAGACCGCCGCGAAAATGAAGCTGCCGCCGGGCTTCAAGGTGCAGGTGGTCACCGCGGAACCCGATGTCGTACAACCCATCGCCATGGCGCAGGATGATCGAGGCCGGTTGTGGGTAATTACCAACACAAACTACCCGGTCTGCCCCGGCGAGAAGAAGGATAGCATCCTCATTTTCGAGGACACTGATGGGGACGGAAAGGCGGACAAGCGCACCGTTTTCTACGACAAGCTCACCTTCCCGAGCGGCATCGAAGTTGGGCACGGCGGCGTGTGGGTGGGCGCACCGCCAAATCTCATTTTCTTCCCGGATAAAGACGCCGACGACAAACCGGACTCCGAACCGGAAGTGGTGCTCGACGGCTGGGGCTGGGAGGACACGCACGAGACCCTGAACGATTTCATCTGGGGGCCCGATGGCTGGCTCTACGGAACACACGGAGTCTTCACGAACAGCCTCGTCGGCAAGCCGGGCACGGCGAAGGAAGATCGCGTAGGCATCAACGCAGCCGTCTGGCGATTGCATCCCAAGACGCGCAAATTCGAGCGATGGGCCGAGGGTGCGAGCAATCAGTGGGGCATCGACTGGAATGACCGTGGCGAAGCGTTTTTCGAAGCCTGCGTGATTCCCCACATGTGGCACGCGATTCAAGGAGCGCGCTATCAGCGGCAGGGTGGCCGCCACTTCAATCCACATACCTACGACGACATCAAAACCATCGCCTGGGGCCGCTACGAGAAAGCCGCCTACTCGGGCATGATGGTGTATCTCGGCGGGCTGTTTCCGGCGGAATATCGCGACACGCTGTTCTTTCACGACATCCACATGAACAAGCAGCGCAACGAGCGCGTGGTGCGCTCGGGAAGCGGCTACAAGAGTGAGAAGAATGGCGACTTCATCGTGAGCGAAGACAAGTGGTTCCGAGGCCTCCAACCTCAATACGGCCCCGACGGAAGCGTCTTCATCAACGACTGGTACGACAAAGTCCCCTGCCACCAGCAGCGCGATTTTACCGATCGCTCAAACGGACGCATTTACAAAATCACGACCGACTCAGTGAAGCCCGTGAAGGTCGATCTAGCGAAAGCGACGGAGGCCGAACTTATCGCGCATCAATTGAATCCGAACGACTGGTTCGTACGCCACGCCCGTCGCATCCTGCAGGAACGCGGCCTCAGCGCGGAAGGCGTAGCCACGCTGGAGAAAATGCTCTTTGAGAATCCCGACGAAACGCGCCAACTCCGCGCGCTCTGGACTATTCACTGCTGCGGAAAACTCAGCGATGCGTTACTGCTGAAGGCGGTCGCAGCGAAAAGCGAGCACGTCCGCGGGTGGTCCGTAACACTCGCGTGCGAGAACGGCGCACCCTCGCCGGCAATTCTTGCTGCCATGGAACGTCTCGCCAAGGCCGACTCCACTCCCCTGGTGCGCCTGCGCGTCGCTGGCGCGCTTCAACGCATCCCGGTCGAGAAGCGGTGGCCCTCGCTAAACGCCCTCGCCGCGAACGAAGAAGATGCGAAGGATCAGAATATTCCGTTGATGCTGTGGTATGCAGCGGAGCCCGCAGTCGCAGCGGATCCGGAAAAAGCTACGGAACTGCTCGCCGGGTGCAAGATCCCGAAAGTCACGGAATACATCGCGCGCCGTATGGCCGCCAAATAGCCCAACATAGAATGCCTGCCATGAAGACCAACATAATCACAACGATTCTCGCCGCGACCACCGCGCTCGCAGCAGACCTACCAGCCATCCCCGAGACATCAATCGCCGTCAAAAAGGAACTCCTCTTTTCCGATGATTTCGAGTCAGCGGAGCCCGCGAAGCCGTGGCACAAGGTTGTGCCGACTTTTGCATTCGAAAAGGGCGCGCTGAAAGGAACCCAGACACGCGATGTGACCATCCCCGCAGCGGATGGAAAGCCGGAACAGAAGGCACACGCAGCCGTGCATGGTCTCGAAATCCCAACGAAGGACAGCGTAGTGGAGGTGCGCATCCGCTTTGAGGGAGCAACAATGATCGACGTCGAGTTCGATGACCGGAAATACACAGGCGCGCATTACGGGCACCTTTGCCGCGCTCAAGTCCGTCTGAATGGCGTAACCATCATCGACGAGCGCGATGGCGGAATGAAGAACGAGATTCGGGAAATGCGCGACGACCCTGCGAAGAAGGCCGAGGTGGCTGCATTGCTAAAAGGCCGGCAGGTCACCTATCCGGCGAAACTCGAAACTGGAAAGTGGTACACACTCGTCGTTGAAACGGTTGGCGACGAAATGCGGGTGACGCTCGACGGAAAGCCCGCAGGCTACTTGAAGTCATCGGGAATTGCCCACGCCACGAAATCGAAAATCGAACTCGGGGTTGCCGGGAAGGATGGGTATTTTGACGACATCAAAGTCTGGAATGCCGCTCCAATCGCACGCCCATAACGACCGCGAAGTTTAAGGCGCCGCGAGCCGCCGCAGCCGAAGCGCTTCCTGCACGCCCTTTTTTGCGGGGAGCCGCACGGCATGCCGAATCAGCCATCTCCTCGCCTTATCCGCACCCTTAGTCCAGCGCTCGCATAGTTCAAAAACAAGGCTCGGATGATCCTTGGCGATATCGCCGAGATGGTTCGCCACACTTCGCTGGACATAGAGTGACGGATCATCCTTGAGAGCTTCAAGAATCGGGAGCGTGGGACTGGGATCCTTGATGAACGAAGGGATTCTCATTCCCCACGGCAACCGCGGGCGGGAACCTTCCGAACACAGCCGCCGGACATTCGGATCCGAATCGCGGGTCCATTTCATCAAACGTTCCAAGGTCGGCTCCGGCCATTTGATCAGGAATGGACGCATGCAAAACTCGGCAGTGAACCGGCGCGTGATTTCATGCTGGGCTCGCATCGAAGTTTCGAATGTTTCGCGTCTTCCATTTTCACCGGCACCAAATTCCGCGATGAAGGCGCTGTAGGGCAGAAAGAAAAATCCCGACAAACCCGTGCTGGATTCCGGATCCGGCGGTGCTGGGAGAGAGCGAATCAGAATCTCGACAGCCGCCTCGTAGTCAGCGGGCAAATACCGACGGAGAGCGCGGGATACATGATGCCCGCGAGCCATGATCGACAGCGGCTCCAATCGATCCAGTGCAGCACGTCGGAATCCGCGTGTGTCAAAGCCGGGATGAGCGAGCGAGATATTATGCGCGAGACAGTCGATCGCAGGGCGATCAATCAGTTCCTTCAAGGTGCTACCTTTCTGGATGGAGCTTGGTGCTTCTGGAATGCGCAGACCGGAGCGAGACATGCTCAAATTTCGACTACGTGCCGCGCGAAAAGCAAGTCGCCAGCTTGAACGCTCCGGCCCGCCATGGCATCGAGAGGCTCATGAAGAAATACATTCTCGCGGCCTTCGTGCTTCTCTCCGGCCTGTACATCTACGCACCTTATCGTGCCGCCGGGAAATATCGCGATGCGGTGAATGCCGGCGACACCGCGGCGCTCAACACACTGGTAGACTACACGGAACTGCGGAAGAATCTACGCGAGCGCATGACCCAGAGCATCCCGAATGACAATCGAGCCAGCGCCACTGCAAAAATCCTCGGCAATGCATTCGCAGACGCGATGCTCAATGAGCTCGTCTCTCCCGACTCCATCGGAAAACTTCTGGCAATTGGAAAACTGGTAAATGGAACCGAGCCTCAGAAGATTGAGAGCCTGACATGGGCCGGAATCACGAAGGTTCGGGTGCAATTGAGCCACGACAAAAGCGGCCTGATTTTCCAACTCACCAACTCCGGTTGGAAACTCATCGACCGGGAAATGGGATTCTCCCAAGGCCAGTGATTCCGCGGAGAAGCGCGCTCAGTTGGAAGCGAAATTCTCGGGCAGATACGGTTTATTTGTCCGCATGAGCGAGCGGAGTTCCATCGGTGTCAACGCACGCTCTGAAACGAATATCTCGTCGAGTTCGCCACGGAATCCACGCTCTTCGCCGGTGCTTCCAAATACCAGCATATCGGCAGCGTTTCCGGAGATTTGCAGCCCCTTTTTGTTTCCGTGCCTGCCGGTCCACGCCTCCAGCCGTCCATCCACATAAAGGCGCGCCTGCCATTTTGAAGGCTGCTTCTGCGCGTTTGGCGGCGGCGTGCTGACCACGGCGGCGACATGATGCCACCGACCATCGCGCAACGGTGTGCTGGCAACAGCGCGTCCACGGACATTCGCAATTCTCAACGCACCAGGCGAACCGTCCGACGGGCTCGAGTTCCAACCCAACTCCAAGCCCGCGAACCGCACGAATGTAGAACCGTCAGTCGCATTCGCGTCTTCGGGGATTTTCACCCAGAATGCCACGCTGCGGATGGTTCGCTTGCCGATTCGTGACACAGGAATCGTCGCCACAGTCGATGGCGAAAACGCCAGGGCCTTCCCAAACTTCCCATCTGTAAGTTCCATCGGTTGTTCAATGCGGAGATCGAGTGAGCCATGTTTCACCGCGGTCCCGAGCATCGTGCCGGCAGCCATCTCGTCGCCACCGCGATCGAACGGCCAGTGGACGTAAGTCGCGGCGCGTTTTGGAAGATCAAATGTCACGTGTTTCGCCAGTTTGAGGAACTTCTGCTCACTATCGCGAACATCGCTGACTCCGTTCAGCGCAAACCGCCGCGATTGCTTCTCCTTCATGAGGATTTTTCGCGGTGCTTGATTTGTCGCGGCACGCGGCTCCACCTCGACCTGGCCGTTTAGAACGAATACTTCGGTCGAACCATCCTCCTCGGCAGTCACGCTGAATTCAGTGCCGAGATCGACCACGTCCACTGCGGGATTCGAGATCTTAAACCCGACGGCCTCCTGCGGAATATTCGCCTTCACCGTTCCTCGCCGGAGGGTAGCCTGCCAGGCGGAATCGAGGTCCAGACTCGCGGGTCCCTCGACCACCACCAACGCACCCGAGTCGAAAGTAATCTCCGCAAAACCCGATTTCAGCTCCAGGCGCTGGCCACGCGACAGTTCGTCGCCAATCTGAAACCCGCCGGCCGTCGCCCACTGCGGTTCCTTCGAACCGGAAATCCGCGCAATAAACTCCTCGTCCTCGTCCTGGACGGCAGAGTTGGGGATGAACGAACGCCCAATCCAGATTCCGAGAGCAATCACAGCCGCGGCCGCAGCAATCGGACGCGCAGCGCGGACCCAGAATGAAGGCCGGATGACGTTCGCGGGCTCCGCTGGCTCACTCTGCATTTCAGCCGCGTAGCCATACAGACTCGAGGAGAGCTGCATCGCACGGACATAAAACTGACGCGCTTCTTCGCTTCCACGGAGCAACGCCTGCAGACGGTCGTTTTCCTCAGCGGAAAGACGTCCGTCCACCAGCGCGCTGCAAAGCTCGTTTAATTCCACTCGTTCCGAATCGTTCATGGTGTAACCCTCGCAAGTTGGTTTGTAACGCAGTCGTGAAGGACTTTCCGGAGCCGCGTGAGCGCCTTGTACGCAGCCACGAGCGAGCGCCCGCTGCGCTTGGCAGCCTCCTCCACTCCGTTGCCGGGCTCGTAACGCGTCATCACGAGTTCCCTATCGCGCGGAGGGAGTTTCTTCAGACAACTGGCAAGCGCCTCGTGCCTCGCATCCATCTCCGGCGCCAGCTCGGAATGCGTGTGCGCGACGGACTCGAGCACGTCATCGTCGAATACAACCTTCGATCGCGCATACTTCGTCCGCGCTGCACGCACCTGCCACCACGCGATTTGATTCGCCCACGCCACGAAATCCGACCCAGGCCGGAACGTGTGAAACTTTTCGCAGATGATGAGCGACGTTTCCTGAAGGATATCCTCCGCTGCATGGCGATCCGGCACGAGTGTATAAATGTACGCAAAAATCCGCCGCTGATTCTGCGTCATGAGCAGGACCAGTTCCTTCGTGCGATCACCGGCGGAAGCATCGGACATGTGGTTCCCTACTTCTTCTTATTTTTGCCGCCCTTGCCAGCCTTCTTCCCTTTTCCGGATTTTGCGGCTTTCCCGCCCTTTTTCCCCTTCCCGTCGTGCTTGGAGAGCTTTGCGTTCAGCGCGGAAATCTCATCATCGTCGAGCGAACCGTTCTTGTTTTTGTCGAGCGGCTTGAGGTCCGAGTTCGATTTAAACGCATCCTTTAGTTTCTGAACTTCGTCGCCGTCGATGGACTTGTTGCCGTTGGTGTCGAATCCCTTCACGATTTTTCCGATTCCGTGCTTCTTTCCTTCCTTCGAGCCCGAACCTTTCTTCGCGGCGAACGAGGCGGAATTCAGGGCGAGCGATGCAATAGCGATAAGTGTGAGTGTTTTCATGTTCATCGTTGAAATACCGCCAGCGACTCGGTTTAGGACACCTCGAGGCGAAAAAAAGGCCCGGCGAGCGCCCTCCTCCGAACTCGCCGGACGTCGCGAATGTCGCTGCGATGGGAGCAACGGCCTCCACTTGAACGCTCCGGAGGAACTAATCGGACTGAATCGCGTGTTCAATTCTCCGCCGGCCTGACTACTTTCTGATTGTTCCCCCGCCCTGCTTCCAGTCATCACGTATCTATGAACCCTACAGATTGGAAACTCATCTTCCTCGCCCTCGCTTCCGTCGCAGTGCTCGTGCTGCTCGTGACCCGCTGGAAGGTGAACGCGTTTATCGCCCTTGCCCTGGCTGCGCTCATCGTCGGCGGCGGCGCGGTTGCGATGGGTATCACCCCTAAAGGTGCGACCACGGCACTGACGATGAAGAAAGTGATTGATGACTTTGGCGCGGGCCTTGGGCGTTCACTCGGCGGAATTGCAGCAGTCATCGGACTCGGCACGATGCTTGGAAAACTGCTCGCTGAAAGCGGCGGTGCGCAGATTCTCGCCAAACGCTTCAACGCATTCTTCGGACCGAAGCGCGTCATTTGGTGCATCATGGTCCTGGCCATCGCAGTCGGGCTGCCAACTTGGTTCGCAGTCGGGCTCGTCCTTTTGCTCCCGATTCTCCTAACCCTCACTGAAGAAACGAAGAAGCCGTTTCTGCTGCTAGCCATCCCGCTCATCTCGTGCCTGTCTGTGATGCACGGCTTAATGCCGCCGCATCCCGGTCCGGTTGCCGCAATCGGGCTCTTCACGGCCGCCGGACTCGCGCCAAACATGGGAATGGTCCTGCTATGGGGTTTCCTCATCGGCATTCCCACTGCGATCATTGCGGGGCCGATTTTTGCGAAGCGGGCGATCAAGTTTGTGGAGGCAAAACCACCGGCAATCGCCGCACCGGGCGGCCGTGAGGGAATCACCCCGCCGCCATTCGGCCTGACGCTCTTCTCCATCCTCCTGCCGATTCTGCTCATGCTGGCGGATACCGTCGCACAAGTCGTCATCCCGCTGGATCCCGCAAAACGGACAGCTCTCCAGACAAGCATTCTCAATGTCGCAGGCTTCATCGGAAACGCTACGATCGCGCTGCTCATTTCCGTAATTTTCGCAGCGTGGTCGCTTGGCATTCGCTGCGGCTACACCGCACCGCGCGTGTGGAAGTTCACCGAGGAAAGCGTCGCCGCAGTCGGCATGACGCTGCTCGTCGTCGGTGCCGGCGGCGGATTTGCCTCCGTGCTCAAGGAAGCCGGCGTTGCGGGTTCCATGGGTCTGATGGCAAAACAATTGGGCCTACCCATCCTCTTGTATGCATGGATGGTAAGCGCTTTCATCCGCGTCGCGACAGGATCGGCAACCGTCGCCATCACCACCGCCGCCGGACTCATCGCCCCAGTGATGATCGACTATCCTGGGACCAATGTTGAGTTGCTCATCATCGCCATCGGATGCGGTTCACTCTTCCTGTCGCACTTGAACGACGCCGGATTCTGGATTGTGAAAGACTGCCTCGGCCTCACCGTCGGGCAGACGCTTCGCACGTGGACCGTCACGGAAACAATCGTTGGAATCATCGGCCTGCTGCTAACCATCGCCATCCACGCCGTGTGGGCGGCGCTGAACGCCCCGGCGTAATGCGCAGCCTGCGCCTCGAAATGCTGCAAGTCGCGAGACTTGCTCCCAAAATACTTGGCGACTCCGCGTCGCTCGTTCGCGACTTTTTGTTGCGCCAATTCTTCCCGTCCGGCGGCGCCGTGGATCGAGCCGGAAAGCCGGACCTTTACTACACGATCTTCACCCTCGCGGGGCTCGATGCGCTCCAATCTCCTGCGCCTCCGCAGGGCGAGTGGCTCGCTGCTTTCGGCGATGGTGCAAATCTCGATTTCATCCACCTCGGCGCTCTTGCCCGCTGCCGCGCGGCAACGGGACTCGAAGCGGCGGATGTCCTTCCGTTCATCGAAAAGTATAGGACGCCCGACGGCGGCTACCATGAAACCCGGGGCGCGAGCCACGGCCACGCGTACGGCTGCTTCGTCGCACTCGGGGCTTACCAGGATGCAGGGCAATCCGTTCCCGATCCGCTCCGCATGGTCCAGTGCCTGAAGTTCCTCGAAACGCCGGACGGCGCGTGGGGAAATGTGCGCGGCATGCGAAAAGGAACCGTGCCCGCAACTGCCGCGGCGATCACCCTCCTTCACCAACTCAATCTCCCGCTTAATCAGGATGCCGCGGACTGGCTCCTCGCGCAGATGCACCCGGAAGGCGGATGGTACGCCGTACCGGGGGCTCCGATTCCCGATCTGCTTTCCACCGCCACGGCGCTGCACGCCCTCGCGTGCATGGAGCGCCCGCTCTCCGATGAACAGCGTGAGCGGTGTCTGGATTTCGTGGACACCTTGTGGAGCGCAGACGGCGGCTTTCATGGCCACTGGGCGGACGATGCACTGGATGCGGAATACACATTCTACGGACTCCTCGCCCTCGGTCACCTCGCCGTCTGATGCCCAAAAATGAGCCGGGCGCTGCACGGAGAAAATCCCCACGCAACGCCCTCTCATTTTCTTACCCGGAAAACCTGCCCGGCTATTTGGCCTTCTTTTCCTCGGCCTTGCCGTCCTTCTCAATCGGCGCGTCCTTCGGGGCAGCGCCGTCTTTCTTCTCCTTCCCGAAGAGCTCGCGGAGATCCTTGGATTCCTTCAGCACGTCCTTCATCACTCCCTTGGATGCGCCCTTCAGCGTCTCCATAATGCTATCGATCTGTTCCTTCGGAATCTTGGCATCCTCCATCATCTTCCGGGTGGAATTCACGATGTCATCAAGACTTCCACCATCGAATGAATGCGTCTTGCCGTCGGGCCCGATTACGATGCCCTTCCGCTGAAAGACACCGCCGGGCATCCTGTTCTTGATGTCGTCGAGCCGCTTCTGTAACGCGTCGCCGCGCATTCCTGCGAGGCCGGCAAATGCACGATCCATCGCCCGCTCCTCGGATTCTCCAAGCACAACCTTGACCTCCTTCTGCTCGCCCTTGCGGAGCAGCGTGACTTTCACCTCTTCGCCGGGTTTCTTCATTTTCACCAGCGAGCGCAGTTGCTCGGGCTCGACGAGAATCTGGTCATCCAGCTTGGTGAGAATGTCGTGTTCCTGAACCCCAGCCTTTGCAGCAGGGCTGTCCTCGACGACGTGATTGACCTTGATGCCCTCGCCATCCTTCAGCGGGAGTTGCGCGCGGACTTCGTCGCCGATCGGGCCGGGAGCGATGCCGATATAGGTCACCTTCTCCGCTTTGTCGTCGCCGGTGATGACTTTACCATCGCGCACTTCAATGCGTGTAGGCCCGCCGCCGCCGAGTTTGAATGTCTTGGTTTCCTTCTTTCCGTTCACGTCGATCGTGATGGTCGCGGTGCCATCGGCTGCGGTGACGATGGACGACGAGGAGGACGAACTGGACTGTTTGTCATCGGCGAAGACCGGCAGTGCGATGAGCGCGGCAATCGCGCAGTTGAGTATGGTGTGTTTCATAATGATGTTTTTTGTTTCTGTTTTTCCGGTTCAGTAAACTTCGAGCTCCACGGGTACGATGTGCCGCCGGGTGGTTTCCACGCGGACCGCGGGGGCGTTGGATCCGGGGACAATCGTCTCGGATTCCACCCACTGGTATTCCATCACCTGATACGGCTGCCGGTTCGGGCCTACGATGACCCCCATTTCCCGCGCCTTCAGCATGTTGTCCTGAACCAGCACCGGCATTGTCTTTGTCGCAACCGGCGTAGTCGCGACTCCGGCGGACTGCGGCTTCACGGCCGTTCCGGCCGTTCCGGAATCGAGCACTTTGACCGTCAGCAACGCCACAGCTGCCACCGCGCCCACCGGCGTAAGCCAGCGAAGGATGCCGCCGAACCAATGACTCCGGGCCGGAGCGATGGTTCCCCGCGCGGCCGTCAGACGGGCCATCAGGTCGTTGTTCAGGTCCGCCGGACGCATCCGCTCCAGCAGGATTTCAACAGGATCTTTCTCTTCGTTCATAGTAGCACTCCTTTCAGACTCTCGCGCAGTTCCTCGATCGCGTAGCGGTAGCGGGATGCTGCGGTGTTCAGCGGAATTCCAAGCGTCTCGGCGATTTGCTGAAACGTCTGGCCGCCCCACATTTTCAAAATGACGACGTCGCGGTAGATGGGCGTGATTTCCTTCACAGCTTCCTCCAGCAGGCGTTGGGTTTCACGTTGTTCGATGTCCGGCGCAAACCACGGCTCGGCCGGGCCGCTGGCTTCCTCCCGCACGCCGCGGCGATCGGAGCTCCGGGCGAGGTCGATGGCGCGGCGACGGATGGTGGAAAAGACGAGCGCATCGTCGGGCATCCGCCCGGCTCTTCGCCATGATTCCACGAGGGCATCCTGGAGAATGTCCTCCGCATCGGATTCCGTGCGGGTTTGCTGCCGGGCAAAAAGGAGAAAGCGCGGTCCATTGTCGCGCAGCCAGCTCCTCCATTCATCGGGCGTCGGTTCAGTTGGCATAAGTTTGATAACATCTTCGTCTGCCAAAGGAGCGGAACTACTCGATTTTTTTGTCTGAAATTTCCGGCACTCCGCTACACGGGAGACATGAAAGACGAAAACATCATGGTCGTACGCCGCGCTCTGATCGAGCAAATCGGCATGTTTCAAGGACTCTGCCTCGACGTGGACCGCTATCTGCCGGCCATCCTAGCGCGTGAGAACAACTTCTTCACCCCGCGCCAGCCGGCGGAGACCAACCCCGATTTGAAGCAGATCATCCCCTACGTGCTCATCGTCGCTGGCGACTCCGTTTTCCACTACGTCCGCGGGAAGAAGTCCGGCGAGCAGCGCCTCGTGGCAAAAGGAAGCGTGGGCATCGGCGGACACATGAACGACGGCGATGAGGGCCTCTTTTCACTCGACCGCGACGCTTACAACGCCGCCGTGCAGCGCGAAGTGGCGGAGGAAATGTTCATCGAGGCACCTTACACAAACCACATCGTCGCCCTGCTCAATGACGACTCGAACGAAGTCGGCAAAGTGCACCTTGGCGTCGTTCACATTTTCCGGATGCAGGAACCAAACGCGCGGAAACGCGAAAGCGTCATCACCGAGGCCGGTTTCGTGCCCATTGCAGAGCTGCGCAAACGCGAAGGCGCGCTCGAATCGTGGAGCCAGATTTGCATCGACCAAATCGACCAGCTCCTCGCGCTGGCGAAGTAACAGCATCGACGGAAGTCGCGTGCGACAAGGAGCGGCGACATTCTTGTCGCTGCCTAAAAACAAAACGCGAAGCGGAAGCTCATTGAGCATGGAACGCCGAGAGATTGGGCGCTTCGCGCTGTAGTTTCGACAGCGACAGGAATGTCGCCGCTCCTTGGCTCGCTTCGCTCGCAGGTGCTCCAGCCCGCTCAGCGCTGGAAGAACTTATCCGCGCTGATGACCCACGGCTCGTTTGGCGATACCTCGAATGAATTGTGAGTCGTGTCGGGAAGCTCGATGAACAGCTTCGGTCCCGCGTAACTTTCCGCGAGCTTGCGGCCCTGCTCGGCGCTCACGACTTCATCCTTCTCGGCGACCACGAAGACCACGCGGCCGCGATACTTTTGCAGCGACTCGATGTTATCGTAGGCGTCGCGTAGGAGCAGACTCACGGGCAGATACGGCATTGCGCGCTGCGCCACTTCCACCAGCCGCGCAAACGGCACGACAAGCACCAGCCCGGCGACGGCGTCCGGCTGCTCCGCGGCCATCGCGCATGCCGTCCCGCTGCCGATGCTTTCGCCGAGCAGCACGATCGGCCGCGAATCCGCCGCTCGGAGCTGCGCGATTGCGGCGCGTGCGGCTTCGTAAAATGCGCTTCTCCCCGGCGTGCCGGGACGCGCGCCGTAGCCGGGATACTCCATCACATACGTCTCCCAATTCGCGCCGCCGCCCACCTTGTCGAATGCGTGCAGGTAATTGCTGCGCAGCACCGCGTCGATTGCGTTGCCGTGAAACACCAGCAGCCGCGCCTTCGCCTTCGGGTTTACGATTCGCCAGCCGATAAGCCCGCCGTTCGGATCGCGCCACGGGTCCACGCCGCTTTCCACCGCTTCCTTCAGCAGCACGGGCTCGGGACTCACTCGCGGAAAATAAAGCATACGGTTCTGACAACCTGCGACCATCACGAGCACCGCGACATACGCGATGGCACCGAGCCGCAGAAGGCGGAGGAAAAACTTTTTCACGCGCGCAACGTAGCCAATGTCCGGCTTATTTCAACGCCACGAGTTCGCCGTTGTTGTTCCGGCAGTAAATCACGCCGTTGGCCAGAACGGGCTGCACCCAGCAGCGTCCGGTCAGCACCTTTTTGCGGGGCGCGATTTCCTTAAATGCCGCAGGCGACGCGTCGGCGAGGATCAGTTCTCCGATTTCGCTCAGCACCAGCAGCTTTTCCCCGACGAGAATGAGCGAGCCGTTCTTCACATTGCGGGCGCGCCATTTCTCGTCGCCCGTCTTTACGTCGAGACACACCAGCGCGCTCTTCTTCCCCACCTCGCCGTCGATTGCGTAGAGCGCGCCCTTGTGATGCACCGGCGAGTTGAACTGCGCGTACAGGTCCTTCGTAAACCACACGCGCTTCGGCTCGCC
>SXGQ01428802.1_pt1 | contig 30660 bp, 42 predicted proteins | sample 3178371 | NCBI WGS metagenome assembly SXGQ01 (sample SAMN11356859, study PRJNA531348) | freshwater metagenome | isolation source: freshwater sample F1-20 | place: China: Fuxian Lake, Yuxi | collected 2017-12-25
AGAATTGCGTAAAGTAACACAATTATAATAAGTCCAATTATCATCATATTTTTAAATTTTATTCCACCATTCGTTCGGTTTATCTGGCATAGTCAGTCCACCAATATAGTTACCATCTTTCAAATGTTCAAGTTCCTGAGTATCATCCAAACTATCAGGAAGATACAAAAGGGTTGGATTCTTCTTCTGAATATCAATGTTCGGATATTTTTCCTTGAATTTCATCACATCGAATCTTTTAGTAATTAAGTGGTGACCATTTTTAGTTGGGATTACCGCTTCCACTTTCGGACCAACCTCATGTCCGATGGGTATACCCGCATCGTCAAACTTAACCACGGTGATTGGTCTACACTCATACTCAATAAAGGCAATCATCATAGGGCTTGGTACCTTTGAATCGTCAATATCTATAACCCACCTTTTTTCAGAAGTCTTCAACTGACCAACAACTGAGTCGAACAAACCTTTTTGGTTGTGGTGACCGTTTTGAATACGTTGAGCTAGCTCAACCATCATATTCAATGAAACGTCCTTATGATTTTGTTTCTGAACATGAATATATGCTCGAGCCTTGAATATCTCACACAACATCTTAACCTCATCATATCTTTTTTCAAGGTGGTCAATACTCTCAATACAATATGTCTTAATAGTACGGACTGACTGATGATTTGACTTATCAGTGGTTTGGTCCTTTTTTCTTTTTAAGACATAAAGCATGTAAAAGTCACCCTCTTTATCAAAGTTGAGTAGTTCTTTTATCAGGTTTAAATTGTCAATCATACGGCAAATATATAAATTTTAATGTAAAGATTATTTAAATCTCAATGATTTTACCCCTCTTTTCGTAGATATATCCAAGAACTCTATCGATGATATACTCGTCCAAATACATGTCGTACTTGTTACCATAGAGTTTGAGAATAGGTAGTTTGTCTCCCCTCATAAATTCAATATCGTCCAATGTGATTTCATCATCATTGTTGTCGATATAGAAATGTGAAGAACAAAATTCTACTGATGGTGTGATAGGATTTTCAATATCTTTAGGTTCAAATCTCACATCAATATCCAAATTATAGGCATCGTCTTGTTCTGATACTATAATGTTGTACAGTTCGTGAATCTTGTTGAGAATAAATTCTTTGTCCATACTACAAAGATAGTAATTAAATGAACATATACATCATTGAAACCATAAGAATTAACCACAAAAGCAACAAAAAGAACGTTTTAAGTTCGTGTTTTTGGTCTACGGTATCATCCTTTACTCTTTTTTTTGATTTCATACTTTTTAAATAACTTTTGAAGTTCACCACTTTCTTTTAGGTATTCAAACATATCACGAGCAACTTCTTTACCGACTTTGGTATCTGAAGGGTAATGAACCTTCGCCATGTTTCTTGAATATGAAATCTCTTGAGCTAAGTCTTTTAACTTACTTTCAATCTCAGGGTAAAGTTCCGATAAAACAAGTGCCGTGATAACCGCCTGTCCTGCATGTCCTGAAGGGAATGATGGACTCTGACTGCTTTCCAAATCAACTCCGTTTAGCTTCACTCCGTTTTCTTTTGCCCATTGGAAGGGTCTTGGCCTGTTGTAATGATATTTCAACTTAAGAATAACCGCACCTGATTTTTTGATGAGCTCACTCAACATATCTGACGGTGGTTTGATATCATTCTTTTTTAATAACTTTTCAAATGATTCTTGAACCTCGTCAAGCTTTCTTACTTTTTCTTTGTCTACCTCGATACTTTTCAAATCTTCAATCTCTTTCTCAATATCTTTACCTTCAGGAAATGATAGATTCATAAACTTTTTGAAGTCATAGTCTTTGTAGATGGTATTGGGAATATCATCCATTCTTTTTTTGTGACTTGGCAATATTTCTTTGGAAAATATTGGTTTCTCCTTTTTGATTTCCATCAAAAAGACCATTTTCTCGATTTCTTTTTCCATTCGGTCCATCATGATAAATACCTATTGTTCTTGAAGTTGTCTTTCCTGTTCACTTAGAAGTTCAAATTGTTTTGTTTGATATGCAATAAAAACCTCTCTCTTTAGATTATGTCTATCTAAAAAATTCAGATGTGAGTGTGAATCATGATTATCAAATAAAAACACTAACCTGCGAGCTGAGGTCAACTGTCTGTAGTTTTCACATGAGTTAATAACCTTAATAACCCAATTTTTTAAATCTCCGTAGTGCATATCTTTTTATTATTAATTATCAAACCAAAATACAATTCTGTGATTCTTTATCAATTCCTTAACTTGACTGTCTTCCTTATCATCCCAATTGTAGTAAAAAAAGTCTTTACGTAACTTACTCTCAATGTCATTGATGAATTTAGTTAGAGTCTTTATACCACTCAGACTTTCAGGTCGAGAGTAAATCAACGCCTCTTTAAGTTCATGAAGAGTGAAGTAAGATGGAGTGTGAGCGTCACCACCCCAGTACGCAAACTCTTTCTTAATAAACTCACAACTATCATCAGGAATTCCACGAGGAGGTGCTATTGGATAAACATAAGTGTCACGTACACCTGCCAATATTCCAAACAATTGGTAGTTCCTTCCGTGATACACGGACTCATGTTCAAACTCTTTTTGGTCTTCATACTCACCATAGAAACGGTTCAAACGAAAGTTATCGTTTGTGTGCCATTTGCTGTCCCGAGGGTCATACTGTTCTGTATATACATGAATATCGCATCCCATACCACAAAGTTAATAAATTCAAACAATACTACCAAACACAAACCAAAATATATTTATGGGAAATAAACATTTCAAATCATAAAAAAACATGTTACTAAAAGTAGGTTCCAAAGGAGAGGACGTAAAAAAACTCCAAGCAAAATTAGGATTAGGTGCTGACGGTGTCTTCGGACCTGGCACAGAAAAAGCTGTTAAGACTTGGCAACAATCTAACGGATTAACTGCCGACGGAATTGTTGGTGATGGTACTTGGTCGAAGATGTTCGCAGGTGAACCACAACAAATCAAAGAAGAAGTTCTATTACCTAAAGGTGGACCAATTGATTTATCTAAATTGAAAGGTCATGTACCTGATACGGTTATCTCACAAATTCCTGAGGTTATGGAGAAGTTTCAAATCAACACACCACTTCGTTTGGCACACTTTTTAGCTCAGTGCGGTCACGAATCGGGTAACTTCAAGGCAACTCAGGAGAACTTAAATTATTCTGCAGATGGTCTTAAGAAAATATTCCCAAAATATTTCCCTGGTAACTTAGCAGAGTCATATGCAAGAAACCCTGAAAAGATTGCATCAAAGGTTTACGGTGGAAGAATGGGTAACGGTGACGAATCAACAAAAGAAGGTTATAAGTTTAGAGGTCGTGGTTACATTCAATTGACAGGTAAAGCTAACTACGCTGCGTTTGCAAAGGCAATCAATGAAGACACTGTCTCAAACCCTGACTTAGTTTCAACTAAATACCCATTAGCATCTGCGGCTTGGTTCTTCTCGAAGAATGGATTGAATGCGATTGCAGATAAAGGTGCTGACGACGCTACGGTGACTGCAGTGACCAAAAGAGTTAACGGTGGTACCATCGGATTGGCAGATAGAATTAAACACTTTAAAGAGTACTATAATTGGTTAAAGTAATTCAAGGGAGGAAAGTATAAAAAGGAAAAAGGGGATGGTAGCGAACCTCCCCTTTTTTTGTTACCATAACGTAACGGTCCTAAACTACCCTTCAAGAGGGAATATCTTCACTGAAAGAAATAACCAATACCTAGCATTCCTATCACTGTGATTATAAATCCTAACCAACCTAATATATCCTCAATTAGTTTCTTATAATTCACATCTATAAATATCATCTTATCATAATATTTATTTAATATGAAAGACCTCATAAAACAAATATTAGAGGATGAGATTGAAAAGTCAGAACCTTCAATTGAACCATCAAAGACAACAGTAAAAAATATTTGTGACTCTGAAAAATTCTGTAAAGCTCAAGGTAAAATCACATTTGGACAACTTAGGGCGATTGTAGAAGGCGCCAGAGAAGAAAGGTTATTAAAGAATGTTGGTGAGGGTGGTTACAAAGCGTTTTTGAGACTTATACCTTGGTTTCTACCTCAGATAGCAATTGCGGGTTTCATCGGAGCATCTGCAAGGGCATTGAATAAAATACTTAGACCAACTATAACTGAAACTCAAAGTTATAAAACTTGGTGGGGTAAAGCAATTATGAAGGCATTTGACCTTACTGAAGGTGAATTAAACATTACCGACCCATTCTCACGTATTTTCTTTATCAGCGACGGTCTTATGACTATGATGAATGACAAATACAAAGTACAATTCGCTAACTATATTTCCGATTTGGCCTCACAAATGCCAGATGATATGGAAGTTCCTGAGTTCTTTGTTGAAAACGAATTAAGGAATTGGATTAACAATAAGTTTTTATTGAATCCACCGTTACCTCCAAAAATCACACAAGAAAATCTTTAAAATACCATTTTATATGGTATTTTTTTTACATGGCACATCCTGAAATACACGCAAAGTCCTCAGTAAAAAAGTTCGGAGGAAAGTTGGAAGATTATATCCACTTACACAATTGGTTAGATGAGACAAAAGCTTGGGTAGGACATTCTAATCACAGAATGTTTAGACACCATTCAGAAGGTATTTTTGAGATGGAAAAGGTGTTCGGACAATCATTTGTAAACTCTGACGGTAACACAGTATATACACGATATGTTGGTGAACAACATGTAAAGGAGGACTGTTTCAATTACATACCAACAGCTAAAGAATGGATTGATGCACTTGTTGCGGAAAAAAAACCAATGTGGATGTTACGAACCATGAACATAGAACTTACTGACTGATATTTATTTTTATGGAAAAAGAACTCAAAACACTTCTAGTTATACTTTCTAAGTTTATCAAAACAATCGGATGCGAAAAGGCAATATTTGATTTTACATATGATGGGAACTCATACTATCAAAATAAAATGAGATGTAATGGTGAATACATTAACATGCCAATCGAAATTAGTCCATTTTTAGAAAAATATTTGGACCAATTACCTGATTTTCAGGGTGAAGCTTCTAATGGAAGTGAATATCACGGTTATGAAATGATATTCGACCCAACAAAAATGACGATAACCACTTATGGATTGTATACTGAATATGATACACAAGATGGTGGTACTTCAAGTGTTGAACTTACTGATGATGTAATAGCTCAGTTCGAAAAATTGGTATCTGAAGGTTATGAGCAACCATTTTATGTAGACTTTTCAGGTGGTGGTGACAGTGGTTACGTTGAAGAAGAAGGGTCTGACTACAAAAGTAAGCGATTCAAATTAACACCATTGATGGACGACCTATGTTACCAAGGTTTACAAGATTTCGGTGGATGGGAAATCAACGAAGGTTCACAAGGTGAAATAATTTTCGACTTGGAGGAAAAGGAAGCGACAGTGAGACTTACTTGGAATACAGAAAATACTGAGACTGAAGTTATCAATATTTGGAATCTTAATAAGTAATCTTCAACTCAGTAATCCTATTATTCAAGTTTTTAATTGACTCTGTCAACTTTTCAACATTATTATCAGTTTCACCTAATATTTTAAAAGAGTTTTCGATTTCAATATGATTGAGGCTTGTAATATGTCTCACAAATCTTTCAACATTGTTTTTAGCGTTATCGTATCTTTCATAATATAGACTGTACAAATTTATTGTTGTTACAATATTCTGAATATCCTCAAAATCCCAAGTACTATTCATTAAATCTCTGATTTCGGCACGAGAATCATTTGATTTGTATACTTCTATTTCATTGAAAGGACTGTTATTTTTCTTCATAAAAAATGCAACTTTATCATACAAATCACCTTTTGTTTTTTTACGGATTACATAAAATAACAGACCTCTATTGATGTAGCTTGTAAAAGTTGCAGGATGAAATTTGGATGCTGTACACCATTTTGTATTCGCACCGTATTTCAAAGAACCTTTGTGTGTTTTAGGTAAAAGAATCATGTAGTTGTCATTCTCGAATATAACATTAGCATGTTCTTCTCGAACAAAACTCTTTTCCTCTTTTATTACCTCAGCCTTTTCAATAGTTTCTTTGAGGTTATTCAAGTCTTTGTAAAATGGACTGTAAATGTCTTTGTTTTCAATGTAAGGTAATAGTGAATCAAATTTTTCAACCAATTCGACACATTGTTTTGAATTGCGTAAACCGAGCCATAAATAACACATGTAATCAAGATACTTCTTTGTTGCCGTCTTATCATTTTTTTCAAGACTGCCGATAGTACGTGATGAGATAGATGAGTACTTTTCCTTAATTTGTTCAACCTTTGACATTACTTTTTTTTGTAATGATAATAAGTTGTGATTAAAGAGACAACTAGCTGAACATTATTTTTCTAATCTTTCCAATATTTTCGTTCAGTCCACTTTGGAATTCTTGGCTTTTACCTTCCTCAACATCCACATCACCTATTTCCACACCATACTTTTCTGTGATTTCTTGAAATATAGTATCTTTTACACAATCAATTAACTCATAGTATATTTCGTCCAAATCCATATTATCTAACTGACTATTATATTTCTTCTGTAATTCAGTTGGTGTTAAGTGTTGTAAATCGAATAACGTGTATTCAATGCCATCATATAATCTGGCAGTTCCTGATGGGTCAATAACACAAAAAACTTCATCAATCATATACAATTCATCATCACTCTGTTCGAATCCGAACTCTTTGGTTAAGTCATAATTTTTTACTATGAAGTCAAAATTGTATCCCCCACATTTAGCGGTAAATGGTTGTGATGTTCTTGATTTTATCACCGAATCAACTTCGACTATTCCACCAAGATAATCAACTAACATCTTTCGAAGTTCATTCCAATCTGTTTGAACATCTAATCCATAAATTTTCCTGAGTCTATAATCTAAAAGACTTGGTCCATTCTTTTGCCAGTACTTTAATATAGCCTCTTTTTGCTTGGAATCCATAATGATAAATATTCTATTCAGTAGAATCTTTCAGTATCACAGAAAAACATAATATGTTTATCCTCCATTCCGATTAATTTTGACACCAATCTAAACTGATTTGTTATACACTCATTCATCACATTACCTTTTATCTGAACTTTTTTTGTACCTGATACCCTTTTGAAGTCTACTAAAACTCCAACTAATGTTTTTTCTAATCCATCAACATTCTTATAATCAACCTCAAATATAATTTTGTTTTTTCCAAAACTATATTCTACCGTTGGTTTAACTTTTTTAACTATCTTGAGGAATACATCATGCGTAAAGACCTGGGAACTCATGTTTAATCATGTTTAATGGTATTATGACATGTTGGTCGTATTCCGCAAGATAGTTGTAGAAATCTAAACTCTGAGTGTGTGTAAACATTTTAATAATACTGTTTGGTATTGTGTTCACATCTTTATGGAAAATATCAACCTCAGTCAATTGATAAAATTTAGTCCAAAAAAACATTGGGTTAATATTTTTGTTGGCTGTTAGTGGTAAGATTCGTGATTCAGAACCTGTAACTTCATGTACATCCCTAATAAAAATTTGTCTTTTGACTTCACTAATAGAAACTAAAGGGTCACTCTTGTAATATTCAATTACATAGAAATTCTTGATGAAATCATAAAACAATTCAGGTTTTATCATTTAGTTGGATAAAGGTGCTTTAATTGTTGGGTGTGATTGGTAGTTTTCAATCTTGAAATCTTCATGAGACCATTTTGTGATGTCTCCAATAATAGTATTTGTGTCAGACCTAAAGTCGTTAATTTTAAGTATTGGTAAATCAAATGGTTCCCTACTACTCTGTTCTTTAGCTTGTTCAATATGATTCAAATACAAATGAGTGTCACCTAAGTTACCAATCAATTCATCGGGAACCATATTTACTTCTTTAGCAATGATTTCAAGTAATAAACCATAAGAAGCAATGTTGAATGGTAATCCTAAGAATGTATCTACTGAACGTTGATTCCACATTAAAGAGATTGCTCGTTTAGGTATGTTATGTTTAATCATTTCATCTTCAGTATAGTATGCTGGGAGATTTTCAGTTATTCCTAATTTTTTATCCATTAAGACAACTCTCTCAGTTTCATCTAATTCTCTTGTATAAACTTGAAATCCATAATGACAAGGTGGAAGAACCATTTGGTCTAATTCACCTACATTCCAAGCATTCACCATTAGTCGTCTTGAGTCTGGGTTTGTTTTGAGGTCGTTGATTAGATTTTTGATTTGGTCGACATATAAATTGTTATCTAAACCATATTCAACGTGCTCAACAGAATAGTTTGGTAGTTCCCATCTTCTCCATTGCTTACCATAAATTGGTCCTAACTCGCCCCACTTCTTAGCAAACTCATCATCTGTTTTAATTCGATTAATGAATTCTTCTTTATTACAAGCGGTTAAAGTCCCATCCTCATAATGTCTCGATTCAATATCTTGTTCATCGACATTTTTCAAATAGTTCTTATACGCATCACCATCCCAAATATGACAACCATTATCAACAAGGTATTTGATGTTCGTATCACCACGAAGGAACCATAACAATTCGGTTACCATCGTCTTCCATGCCATTTTCTTAGTTGTAAGTAAAGGAAATCCATCTGACATTTTATGTCTGATAGAACAACCAAATAAAGATTTAGTACCTGTACCTGTCCTGTCTTTTTTTTCTACACCAAACTCCAATATATTACTGAGGAGTTGTTGATATTTACGGTCTAATTTATTCATGTTCGTAGAATACAATAGTACTATTTGAAGGGATTCTAATTATCGGAGCGTTTAAACCGTCTCTTTGTTTTTGGAATATCTCATAGATTCCATCAATTAATTTCACTGTCATTACATCTTTGTAAGACTTTTTGGTACCACTTACCAATTCAAGGCTAAGGGTGTGTTGTTTGGTGTTAAAGATTATAGTATTCATATTTTCCAAGGCATTAAAAAACCTTCTCCCCAATAATAAGAAGAAGGTTTTCAATAATCAATTAGATTTACTGACCGATAACTAATTCGCTAAAATCAAGTTGGTCAGTTCCTGTTACCTTATCCTCAACCTCATCGTACATGTATGACTTAACAACAGAAACAACACCCATCTCAGCCTGAGCAATTTTACTTTCTTGCCAATCCTCGAGTTGTTCTCCGTCCTCCATCATCTCCCACATTTTATAGGCCAGTGTGGCGATGGTGAAGAGTTGTTGTTTAGCCATGTACGAACCTTGTTCGTCGTTTTCCTTGAGCATCTTCTTAAGTCTCTCAAGTTGGTCTTCGTTAATTATTATTTGTTTCATTACACCCTTTTATTATAAATATCATTAATGTTAAAAGGCGAAGGTTGAACGTATCATATCCAATAACTTTTCATCAAACTCAATCCCGTGTCTGTATTCAAATTCTTCCAATAACCTTGAGACTGCCTTTTCATATCCTTTAGTCTTTAACATAACATAAGCACCCAAGTCAGCTTCCAACTCGTCTTTCTGAGACCTTGGTCCGTTGTGTCCGAACTTTACGTGAGCAATCTCATGAGCTTCAACAAACTTCAAATCATCATCAGATAACTTACCATCACCAAACATTTCACCATCAACAATTATAGTTCTCATCTCAGGGAACAGAAAACCATAACCATACTCTTCAAAGAATTTCTTTAATTCAGGATAGTGAATATTGTTTTCGTAAACAACATTGATGAACATGTTCTCCATGAACTCACTTGGATAAACCATTACTCCTTCTTCCATGTTTAATAAATAGTTTAATAACAAAAAAGGTCAACCGAAGTTGACCTTTAATTGGGACTGACCGGAAGGTCAATCACTCCACCACCTGATTTGAGTTCAGGAACTCAACGGCTTTCAGCTTCATAAGCCTCATGTACCGTTTGGCACTGTACCACACCGTAAGAACAACCATCACTAGTGTAAAGAACAGCATCCCCATCGTAAACCTCGACTTCTTCGACATACTTAATTTGTTTAGTCTTGGGAATAACAACCCAATCACCACATTTGAACTCTCTTCCCATAGACATAAAGTATAAAAATTAAATACGACTTAATCAACCTTCCATTTTGGATTTGATTGTTGCATACTCACCAAGAGTAACGGTTTCAACGTTACCAAGGATAAGACACTGACGAAGGATTTCAAATGGAACGTGCATCAAGAAGTCACGTCCGTTGAAAGTTGTCAGGTCTTGCTTCAGTTCCAAACATGAATGAATCATGGTTAAGAAAATCTTGTGCTGAACCGCATCTTGATATTCCTCGTTTAGAACCTCGCCGAACTGTGGATGGATGATTTTAACTGTCTTCATTGTGGTACAAATATACAAATATTTTCCATACCACCAAAATAAAAGCAAAAAAAAACCTCAGTGTTTTGGAACTGAGGTTAAGGAAGGTGTAAATACGCTGAGACTACACGTTTTGAAGACCCGTCTTTCGTGAGATTATCCTGATATTGGTTCCTCACATTGTCCACTACGATTGCCCGTAGTATCGAGTCAGTGTCGGTATTTTAAGTTTACCACTCTTATCGTTGAAACCAACTCAACCGTTACTCTACTCTCTTAAGCCTTGCGAGCTCACTAAGGGATGGCCGTCCCACGAGGTATTTCGTGATTAACATAAGAGGACTTGCGGTCCGCCTATGACTCCATTAGTCCGATGACCTGAAGTGTTAGACACCTTTCAGTTTCAACGCCCGAAGAACTTTTGCTGTATCTTTATTTTCATATAAAGTTAGCTCTTGTGGATAAATGGACGATGTGCTTCGGGAGAAGTTCCGTTCCTTTTGGGAACAAAATGCTTCACACCACCCTGTGAACCTGCCAGCTCACGGTCTGTCAGGACTTCGTCATCTCTTGCAACGACTCGGAAACCCTTGAGACTGGTACCCAGCTCTACAACCCCTGGCAGGGAGTGTCGAACCGTCACCTGTGACTTTTCCTATTGGTGTCACCACCTCAACCCCGATATTCCACGGACTCGGAGTGATTATTCCCCCTCAACACTTGTCGTTGGGGCAATAACCGTAGTCACTTTGTTTAGTTGTCAAGACTCTCGTCCTGCGAACTTCCCTTAGAGGCTAATCTAAGTTCCATCCTTTTAGTCTCATTACTGAGGTTATCTAACGACGCTAAACCGCCGAAGGTTTTTGATATCAACTTTTCTTGAAAAGAAAAGGGGTCACGGTGACAAGTCACCAAAAAACAAGTTGATATCTCAACCATTAATCTTTCAAAGAACGTATCAGAAACTTACTCTATAACTACGGATGGTGAGATTTGGGTTCCGTGTTTCTGATTTGTTTTACAAACTTACGACATTATTTTCATACTGTCAAATAATCCTGTAAACTTTTTTTGATTGTGATAAATAAATATCTGTTAATCTTCAAAAGTTATACTAATGTATGAACTTTTTTCCTTCTGTCAAGTGGCATATCAAAGTTTTTTTTATTTTGTTTGTGGTATTTATCTTTATGAACCTTTCAATCAACGACAACAAGTTCAGAGTTAAACTGGCAATAACACCCAGTCAAATCCAAAACGGTATGACGGGTAAGAATTTTAATGAGGAATACAATGGATTGTATTTTATAATGCCATACAAAGGTGAACAGAGTTTTTGGATGAGAGATTGTCTTGTTCCGTTGGATATTATTATGATTGACGGAAATGTTATAACTGAAATTCACGAGAATTGTGAACCTTGTGACGAACTTGACTGTAAAAGTTACAAAGGTTACGGAGATAAGGTATTGGAAATTGCTGGCGGAACTTGTGAAAAACTTGGCATAAAAAAAGGAGACAGTGTCTCCTTTTCATTACTCTGATTCTGATTCAGAACCCGAACTTATCTTTTCTTTGAGTTTATTAACAAACTCTCTTTGAATCATCTTAACAAACTTAACGTATGGTGCGTCGTCCGCCTCAGGATTATATCTATATGGGTCCTGATTTGGTCTCTTAGCTCTTCCAAAGTAGTTTAGTGCTGAGATGTTTGTGATACACTTGTGACCACCTGAGTTAGCTTCAATCATATCCCAAGCAGGAACACCGAATCTATCCAACACAGACCATTCTTCATCTGTCAAATCCTTTGATGGTTTTGCCATTATCTTTTTAATTGATGAAAGATATTGTTCACCATTTTCAATCTCACGTACTTTATCACCGTAGAATGCTTCAAGGTCCGCATCTGTAAATCCTACTGAACCTTCTTTAGCTGATGTTTCAGACACCCACTTGATAGTTGATAAAGGTATAATCTTATCTTCTAACTGACCTTTCCATTTCAACATTACCTCATCTGCAATCTCACCCAAGTTTACACCTTTGAGTTGTCTTTCTTTGTTGAATGGATTACAAGACGCCTGAACCAATCCCATTGGCCATGCAATCACCAAGAAGTCCGCATCAGGATAGTTTTCAAATGGAACATATCTATCGTAAGCACCTGGCTTAGATAAAGCTCCACCACCGTACTGAACGATGATACCATCTTCAAATTGAACTCGTGAACTGTTCTGTTGAGACTGAATGTAATTTTTTTGGTTTGAACTCATCATCTCAGGAGTTGCATAGTTTTTCTCCTGTGCAATTCTTTTAGTGTTCTGTAAGATATTCAACAACGATGGTGACGCATTCATCACCAACTCTTCTAAGAAACCTGGTTTGTTCTTATAAGCTAATAATAATTTGTTAGCTGCCAGCCCCAAAGCGAATTTGTTCTTTTGTAGTGACTTGTCTTTATCTAACTTGAAGATAAAGTTCATAATGTCTTTTGGTTTCAACCCATACTTAGCGAAGTCTGCAGAGTCCACAGTCGAAATCAAAGTGATGTCGTCTTGTGTGAATATTTCTTTTGGTGAAACAACCTGAGATATCGTAGCTACATTTGAACGTGATGGTTTGAATGAAACTGAAGTATCTTTCTCAACACCTGTCTGTGTATCGTGGTGGTCTGTATGAATAACAAACATTGGTTTACCGTGAGCAAAGTCAACCAACACAGGCATTGTATCACCGGTAGCATCTTGTTTCTTTACAGCAAACTCTTTGTCACCATATTGGATAACCTCAGAACCAACAACTTTAATACCGTTAGATTCCAAATACTCTCTCATGGCAATCGCTGTCGTTACCCCATCCAAATCTTGGTGGAAATAAATCTTAGCCTTTGGGTATCTTTTTGCCAAAGCTTTGATGTCACGTAGACCTGATTCTTTAATTAATTTTTTCATTAGTCCCAACCGAAATAGTGTGCAATTTTATCAAATAAATCTCCGTGGTCAGACACACACTGTTTGAAAATAACTCTATCTTTTTCTGGCATCGCATCCATTGTATCTTCACCCCAAACACCATCAACAGGATATACTTTAATCATACTCTGATAGTTTGCAACTGCCTGAGCACTTTTAGATTTAGGCCAGTTACCAATTGAACCGTCCATCTTCAATGGTTTACCATCATCATCCTTTACACCTTTTTTATTCAAGAAACACTGAATAGCCATGTTGTAGTTGTATCTATCAATAGTAGTCATACTATTATTGAAATCTTCTTTTAGGTATTGTCTTGATGTGGCTTCGATGTGTAAACCAAGGATTCTACTTCTTTCTTGTTCGTTAATTCTGAATTGTTTCATAATCAATTTTTAATATAAATATCTTATTTATCTAATCATGGAATCAATCGCCGAACCAATTCTTTGGTACACAGGATTATTTCCATGTGGCTCTATGTTACCAATCGGCGGTTCAATCAAAATACCTCCGAGGTCCCTATATTGTTTATAATAATCTCTTACCTGTTTTTCTGTAGTCCTTGCAAGTCCACCCCAACCCCACGAACCTTGAACAACCAATATTCTTGTGTTTGGAAACTTCTCACCAATGGCTGCAAATAAACCAGGAACATCATCATTAAACACTTTACCGAAGTTACCGTTAGTTCCGATTACGGTGATGACGTTTTCAACATCCTCATTTATATATGGATAAGCATTCACAGCATCTTTCAACCAATTTACCCCCATACCACCTTTCCATAATGACTGAACACCTGACGCAGTTCCTATTCTTGATGCCTTAGAAGTTGCGTTATCAACATAAGGTGTTTGTGAGTCACCAATGATAATGTTTCTTGGTATTGCAGGGACCTTTGTCTGAGACTCCGCACTATCCTCGTATAAGAGTTTTATACGTTGTCTTTCTTGTTCATTAAGTACAAAAGGTTTTCCCATGTTTTATAAATATCACAGAAATAAAAAACCCCTATTTAGTAGGGGTTTCTAATTGTATTTCAAGTTGATTTTGTTGTAGTTGGTATTCTCTAACCCTCTTTCGAGCTACTTCACAGTAGTTAGGACTGATATCAACACCAATCCAAGAACGTCCAAGCATCTCAGCAGCTAAACATGTTGTACCCGAACCGTTGAACGGGTCCATGATTACATCTTCTTTGTAAGATAGAATCTTGATTGCCTTCCACGGAATATCCATTGAGAATGTCGCCTTGGTTTGTTGTTTAGTGTCGGCGAAGTAATGCCATTGTCCGTAAACCAAATTGATGAAGTCTTTTTTATCATCATCCGCATACATCTGTTTCTTCTTTTGTTGACCAGGATTCTTAGGGTCATCAATCATTTCAATCCAAGACTCCCATTGAGGTGTTCCCTTAACTTTCTTGGTGTGTTGTTTCTTATACGCCAAGATTACACACTCTTTAGGATTGTAAATGTAAGGTGATGAAGGACTCATCCAACTACCCCACGCTGTAGTCTTACTTCTATGTGGTGATGTTTCTTCTAAGTCAATAATACCAAAGAAACCAAAACCTATCTTTCTCATTACAGCCCATACCTCGGCAGAAAAATAAATTCTTCCTCCTTTTGATTGTCTGTTAATCTCATAAGGAATATTAATTGCGATACGACCATCATCTTTCAATACACGATACGCTGCGGTCAACCACTCCTCGGTGAACTTCATATACTCTGTGAACTCTTTGTCATCATCCCAACTGTCATATTCAATTCCAACACCGTATGGTGGGCTGGTAACCATCAAATCGATTGAACCTTCCTCCATGTTGTTCATGAATTCAACAGTGTCTGAATTCCAAATCTTTCCTTTTAATTCTTCTATATTCTTCATTTTTTAAGTAATTCTAATATCAAATATAATAACATGATGGGCCACACCAATACTGTTAATATTCTTTCTTTCATGGTAAGATTAGTTTCATCAGGTCCATTTACGAGCATTGAATCTATCATGAACGTAAACACCATACCGAGGAGCAAATAGGTTAACATTTTCCCTCGATTAGTTCTATCTTACGTTGTAGATACCACAATGCTTTTTTAAGGTCCTGAAGTTCTTTATCCGTACCTTTCTTACCGGCACGAGCAATATACTTGAACGTGTTCCCAAGATGGAAGTCCATTTCCAAAGCTTCAATAACTTTGATGACCTCATAAGGGTTGTTCTCACCACCGTAGTGTTGTGGGTGGTTAACCATTTTTTCTATTTCATTGTTGTGTGAGTCCATAATATCCTTTTCCGTGTTTACTTTCCTCAACTAAACCTAGTTCAATGTATTTGTTTATTACTTCCATAGCCTCTTCCTCACTAACCTTCAAAAGGTATTTTGCAATGAAAGAAATGTGTACAGGTTGTCTTAGCTTAGCCAAGAACTTTTCCTCATTTGTTGGCATACTTCTGAGCTTTTGCGTCTTTTCGTTGTTTACGAACTTTTTTATCAGATAGATTTTCAGAAGGTTTATTTTCAACTTTCTTACTCTCCACCTTCACAGAACCTCTAACCTCTGTCTTCCACAGAGACTTTGGACAATACTCCCAACCTTGCCAAGTCGTTCCTACCATGTTGTTAGCGTCTTTGTCGTCCACTCGTTTGATTTCTCCAGTTTTTGTATTTCTGATTGTTTTCATAATTTATTTAGATATTTGCCATTGATTGTAAGGAATCATTTCTTTCGGGTGATTTTGAAAGAACGACTCGTGAATAAAAGTATAAGGATTTTCTTGCTTCTTATCAAGGTATGCTCCCCAAAAAGATAATGTAGAATTTGTTAAAATGTGTCTATCACACATAGACATAAGTGTCATACAAACATGTGGGTCCTCATCCACCACAAAACATTGTGATTTCCTTAGTCCCTGTGTCTCAATAAACTTCCTGAGTTTTTCGATGTCATCAGAAAACAAAAGAATATTAGTATCGTCAAAGTTCTCACGAATTTTTGTCATAATCCAATCATGAGGTACCTGGTCAGGTGCAATAAAATCTCTTTCCGCACCAAACCTTATGTGAACCGATAACGTTTTCTTTTTAAATAAGTTACCGTAATGGAAATTAATCCAATCAATAAGTTTCTGACGAGGTTGAAAGATATCCAAAAGATATTCCCTGTTGTGATGCCAAAACTTGTGATTAAAGAAATAACCCTGCATCAAATATGGTGGTGTTACTCTTTCGTCTAAGTCTACAAATACACCACCCTTACCTGTGTCGATGTCCCAAGCTAAGTCTTGGTCAAACCACCAGTCAAAAGCATTTGGTCTGCTATTGAACCAAGGTAATTTTGGATATATCTCACCCAAAGAAATATTTGGGTCTTTCATTTTGTGTCCACCCCACGGCATGAAATGACTATTGATTCCATACCGTTCGAATGGATTACTCCATCTTGAACTCTCAGATTGATGTGTTGTCCAATAACCAAGTAGTGGTTTCAAATCCTTATCCTTACAGTAGGATAAGAGTGCAGACATTTGAAACATCAAATTTCCGAGACCACCCATCAAAACCAAAGAAACCGTCTTGTCGTCAACGGTAACGTCTATTGGGTCTAATAGTGGTGACTGTTCCATCTTATTTTACTTTTTTGAAAAGGACATCTCCCCACTCTTCACCTGAGTCTTGTGAACCGATTACTTTAAAACCAAATGGTTTAAGGTATTCAACTAATTCAGTCAACATCGGACACCCGATGTAATTCTCATGTGTATGGTATTCACATTGAATAAATTCAAATTCTTTTACCAAGTCACCCAAAGATTTCAAAGCATTTAACTCAGAACCTTCGATGTCCATAGATAAGAAATTGATATCTTTAAGATTCAACTTGTACTCTTCGATAACACTTTTAAGTGTTTTTGTTTTTACCTTGATTGTTTCAGATACAACATGACTTTGGTTATCATAAATCTCAGGTCTAAGGTTTGGTACCATCAGAGATGATGATACACCCTGATTTGATGTTATATAAAAATTTACTTCCTCCTCTTTGTCAGAGATTGCAGCATTTATACAATACTGATTTTCATATTCACGAATGTTGTCTTGTATATTGAAAATTTTATTAGGGTCTGCCTCAATCCAATAGATTGGTTCAAATCCCTTTGTGTAATACCAGTCACGCTCTTCAGCTGCCGATGCGCCGACGTGAATGACTCCGAGGCGATTGTCTAATAATTTTTCTAAATTTTTAATTAACATTTTCTAATTGTTTGATTATTTCTTGTTTACTCAATCCCTTTTGATAAAGTTCATGAAATTTCGATGCCCAACTATCCATAAAGATTAAGGCATCGGCACGGAACAACTGTCCGAGATTTTCTTCTTTGGTTTTATTAACCAACTCTTTGTCTACGATTCTTTTGTTGAAACCCATTTGTGTTCTGAATTAAGTCTTACTGTTACAATATGTTGTCTATTCCATTCGGAAGGTGAAATCAAAGATAAAAAATATTCTCCATTATTTCTTTGGTACAGGTAATAAATTTCACCGATTACTGGCTCAAAACTATAATTTGAGTTATATATCAATTCATTCAACGCAACTTCATCAATCAAGTTGTTGTATTCCTGAACTAATTCTTTGTACTTACTTGAAAAGGTTTTCTGAACACGGTTAACACCTCTTTCTTTGAAGGCACCAACATCATCTAACTTGATGACGGGTCCTGAAACGTTTGTTGCATATGGTAAGATAGATGAAACATATTTCTGTTTATCATCATCCCACGCAACTAAATCAGGCTTTTTTGTCGAGGTGTTGGTTGACATAATTTCTAATCTTTCTTCCAAGCTCCATGTCGTTTGGATTCTGTTTAACCAATTCAATGATTTCTTCTATTGTCATATTTTTACTTTTTGAAGTTGTAAAACTTTGATGTTTGAAAAACGTAAGTGAGAATTCTTCTCTTCATCAATGGTAACAAACTTTCCTCAAAAGGGAATTTTTGTTTAGAAGTAAAATCAAAAAATGGAACAGAGTAGTCTGTCAACTCAAAGGTAGTATTTTCTAAGGCTGTCTTGTAGAAGTCTTTCTTCTTACCCGAATAAATTAATTCAACATTACACTTGTTTGTTGGATTATCTTCCATAGTTGTTTCAATTCGATATTGGAATACCAAAAACTTTGAGTCATAGTTAACCCTAAAGAATCCAATATCATATCGTTCAATTGGTGCCATGTTTACAAACTCCATATCCAAAGAGTCATAAACAACTTGCCAAACAGATTTGGCAATCATAAAATATTCCTTGAACTTGTTGTTTGCCATTTTGGCAATCTTAATTAGTTCTTCTTTTTCTTCTTGGTTATTAATATCAACCACCTGATATTCCAAATCTGAAATAAGAACTTCCTCATCAGGTTCAAGTCCTTCTTTCTTTAATAATAGTAGTTTTTGTTTTTCCAAGAAGACACTCGTATTGGCATAATGTAGGGACAACTCTTGGAACGATGGATATAGTTTTAATACACGTAACTCATCATCAAGTTTTTGAGTATAGTCCATTAAAACATATTCCTTGTGTTCAAAGTCAATAGGGTCTTGTATTATCCAATCTAAATTCATATAGGATAGTATAAATAAAAAAAATTAAAGTTGAAATAGAATTAATCTGTTTGGTATATAAAATACGTCTCACCACAAACCTCTTGTTCGTGTTCCTGACCATCATAAAGAGACAATGCATGTCCTCTACCGTCAGACTCAATAATCCCTCTTACCAACGCATCTTTGTCAATATAATTTTCAACCTCCATATCGTAGTCTTTTAAAAATCCTAACGGGTCGTATTTTACATTATCAACATACGCTTCAATCGCACTTTCAATATCATCGTTACTGAAATCACCTTCAGGGTTTTCTTGTATCTCCTCAATCTCACTTAAAGCTTCCGTAATATCCAATTCCAAGTCTTTTTTTGATTGTGGGTCTGTTGTCTGTTCTAATTTTCTTCTCAAAATTTCAACTTTCTTATTATAGAACTCCAAGAATTGTTTTTGTTTCTCACTTGGTTGTCGTCTGCTTTCATCAATATGGTCGTCAGGTGAATCACGTATCCAATCATTATAAAGGTCCTCAGCAACTCCAATTACAGCATCTTTATCAATATAATCCTCAACAAAACCCTCTCTGAATCCCATAGAACCATGTTCTTCAACATATTCGTAGATGTTTTTGAATGCGGCATCGTCGGCATCAGAATCATCCCCAACAGCATATACATTATTGTGAGCCTCACCCATCCACTTGAAAGTTGGTAAACCATAATGTTCCCACTCTTCTTGAACCAAATAATAAATGTCTTCACCTTCCCTAACATCACCTTCTGATTGAATGAGTTGGTAAACTGCTCTTGCCGATGTTGCAATAACATCATCACAATTACCCTCAGCCCAAGCATCACTCTCACGGAGTTCTTCTTGTTGTGCCAAAATTCTTCTACGTTCCGCCTCTTGAGCTTCTCTTCTGATTCTCAGTTGTTCTTCTCTTGCAGTTGCTTGGTCAGTCCATATCTTTTGTTTATCTGAATAGTTCTCAGACATAAATTTATTTATTGAACCGATTACTTTTTTCCAAGTATCACCAAATATTTTCAGAACTTCACCAGGTGGTATATTAGCATCAACAGCATCGTAATATTCTTCTTGGTCATTAAATAATTTGTATAATGCAATCTTGTAGTATTTGTTATCTGATGGTAATTTTTTAGAAATCACATAAAACAACTTACCTCTTTCATTATAATTGTCAAAGTGTTTTGAAGAATCTCTTGTTGCCGTACACCATTTGGTACCAGCACCATAATAACAAGAACCCTCATGTGTAGTTGGACTTACAATAACAAAGTTATCATCCTCATATATTTTAATCGCACCGTCGTTGTTTTCGACACTTCTTCTATCTCTGTTAGTGTGAGTGGATATAACGTCACGTAATTGGTCAATACTTTCGTATTGATTGATGTCTTTAACTGGCAAGTTTTCTTGATAACGAACAAACTCAGGAACTAATTTTACCGCATCATTTAAGTTTTGTTCGAAGTTCAAAGGTGATACAGTTCTACCCAAAAAATCAATGAATTTAAGATTCTGTGAAAGTTGAGTTGCCGCTGAAATAATAGCCTTTAATTGTTCCAAATTGAACTTACCTCTGTACTTCTGAATGAAGTCCTCTCTCCTACCCTCAAGTAAAACCTTGCGTAAACTCATGAAATGTTTTAAGATAAATATTACAATACCCAAGAATCTTTTGAATAACCGAAGTTATCAAAGTAATCTTTCAAATTATTATAAACCAAATCAGCCAATTCTTGGTTATAATACTTCTGATAATGTTGAATGTTACCGATATATTCATCACGAGGATTCTCCCCCTTGAATCTGTTTTCTGATAGATATTCAAATCCTCTTTCCAAATGTGGTAACTTCATGAGCATCGGAATCTTTTCAATGTCCTCCTTCATGTTCTCCATTCTAATAATATAGTCGGGTCTGCGTCCTATCTTATCCCACTCACCCATATAAAAGTCATCGTTAGACTCAGGGTATCTACCTTCAATAAAATATATTTCCTTCAACCACCTCTCAAAAGAATATCCATATTCTTTATTACCCTCTTCTCTTGTCTCATCCAAATATCCTGATACCGCTCTTGAGTATGGGTTTCTCACGTTACATATTATTGGCAAATCTTCCAAACCTTTAGGTATACCTTGAGCATGGGTAAACGGACCAGTCTTCCAAACCAAAAAATCTTCATTATGATTATATAAATCCTCACATCCTGAGTGAGTCATAAAAACAGAAACCGCACGAGAACCACACCCTGCAGTCCCCCACCATACAAAACCGAATTCTTTTGAACTATTCATGTTATTTACTGTAAAAACAAATCGAATATATTTATGTATATAATCTATAAACAATTTAAAAAAAATAAATAACCATGGGTTGCGGATGTAAAAACAAAAATCAGGGTCAGGCTACACAACAGACTGTTCAAACACAACAGAGTTCAGCTTCACAAGTGGTGCAAAACGCCATCAAGAAAACTGTAGAAAAGTATTACGAGAAGAAGTAATACTCTATTTTTTCTTTAATTTTATCAAAGGGGAAATTTTCCCCTTTTTTTATATTTATAGATATGACTATCGACCAATTAAACGACCTATTCATTGAGCAGGAATACAGTATGATAAAAGACTTTGTCAAAAAAGTATTCAACGACAACTACATTTCTTTTTACGATTTCTTGGAAAAGAAAATAGATGTATCTATGGATTACGTTACGGAATTTTTTATGGAAGAAATACCTCAAGCATACCTTAAGATTCTGTATAACAAAAATCCTCAATCTGCTATTGATTATGTTGTTGATGAATTTTTAGGTGATGTAAAAAAAGAAGGTGACAAGTACTACATGATAATAAGTAGAGATGATTTATCAGAGTTTTTTGATGATAGAGGAAGGGACGGTACCGCTAGAGATGTTGCAAAAAGAGTACTGTCAGACGAACCAACGGATTGGTATTATAATGATAGTGTTGATGTGTCAACGGTGGTTGAAGAATTAGATGAAGGAAACTTTGATAATTTGCTACATAAGTTTTTTGTAGAACATGAAGGTGAAGAATATGATGGTGAGATAATCACCCAAGAATTCATGAAAAATACCACAAAAAATGAATTATCAGATATGATTTATAAGTTAGATGATGAACTGTCGGGTAACCTTACAAGTCTTTATTCAACGGCTGAGAACTACGCATACGAAGAAGAGATTTATAATTTGGTCAATAGAGAATTAAAAGATTTCTTTGGCACTGAAAAGTGGGGTGACTATATAACTAGCCAAATCAGAAAGGTTGACGGAACTGTAGTAAATAGAGAAACATTCAGAGTTGATGTCACTAATCTATTGAAAAGAATAATACTTGAGTACATTGACATGCACATTACCGAACCTGATAATCAATTTGAGTATCAAGGAAATTTGGAAAATGTTATTAAAGATTGGTTTAATGAAACTGAAGATTATTTAGATTTTAGAATTCCCGAATACCCTGACTACCGTTTATTAGAAAAACAAATCAATGATTTGTATTCAGATTATATCTAAGTGAACTTGTCTTTTTTTAATTTATAGTATATTTTTCATAAAAAAGGACATGAGAGTAAACGCTCTGATTATTGACGATTTTTATTCGAACCCTGAAGAGGTTCGTGACTTCGCACTACAACAAGAATTTAAAGTTCGTGGTAACTATCCAGGTATGAGGACAGAACCTTTCGCCAATGAGGATATTAAAGAAACTATCGAATCAATCCTTGAACCGTTCGCAGGTAAAATTACTAGATGGAACACTGAATACACAGGATGTTTCCAATACACAACAGCCTACGACCGTTCCTGGATTCACGCAGACTCATGGAATGATTGGGCAGGTGTTTTATACCTAACACCAAACGCTCCCGCATCTGCAGGTACTGGAATATTCAGACATAAGAAGACCGGTCTTGTAAGTTGGGATTTAAAAACAAAAACTAAAGAGGAAACTCAAGAATGTGAGGCAATTCACGAAGCACAAGACTATACAAAATGGGAAGTTCTTGATAGATTCGGGAATGTATTCAATAGATTAGTTATGTATCGTGGTGATAACTTCCACCAATCAATGGATTATTTTGGAAAAGACTTAGAAGATGGTCGTTTATTCCAAGTATTCTTTTTTAACACAGAAAGATAATATGAGACAATATTTTGCAGAACAATTAATCAATCCTGATTTGGACATTGAAAAATATGTACAGGAATTCAAAGAGAACAAAGTTGTTGTAATTCAGAACTTCCTTAGGGAAGACCAAGCTGAAATTATGTATAATTGGTTCAATAACGAAATGCCATCTGATTGGTGGGAAGCTTCGAGTTTCCCTGGTATCAAAGAAAAGAAGGTTGCCTTTGTAAGAAACTTACCTGAGAACCAAGAGAAGATTTTTGAAAACTACCAACATGTTACTAAAGAATTTAGAGATGGTAACTTCGCATATCATTTCTATCGTACAGACAAAAACCATGTTGAGGGTTGTGACTGTCACGAGTGTGAAGTTAGAGAGTTTTTAGATTCTCAAGAAATTTTAGATTTCATTTCAAAAGTATCAGGTGATAAAAAAAGTCACACCGACGAAGTATTCGCAGCATGTTATACTGCAGGTGATTTCTTATCACCTCACTTGGATTCACCAAACGGTTCATTAGGGTTTGTATACCAAATGACTAAGAATTGGTTACCTCAGTATGGTGGTCTACTTCACTTTATGGATGATGATAAGACAAGAGTTGAAAGGGTTGAGGTACCTGAGTTTAATAGTTTGACATTGTTCTACCTACCACCAGGAAAAGGTAAGTGGCACTACGTGTCTCACGTTTCACCTGGAGTTGAAGAAATGAGATTAACATATACAGGGTGGTATAAATAAAAAAAGGAGGTTTTTAACCTCCTTTTTTTTATTCACTTGGTATGTATTCGGGATGTAAATCAAATATAAATTTTGTTAGTACTTGAGGACAATAACAATGATTTCTACTGTTGTCCTCAATCCACCCTTTATTAAATTTTAGAAACAACGGTGTAAACATTTTTAATTTTTCATCATAATATATTTCAACATCAATTTCTAAATCAATCAAATCATCAATCACATCTTCAAAATACGATTCATAAAATTTTACGCTTGGGAACATCTTATCAAATTCTTCTAATAGATTTTCACCCTTAAACCGGTCATTATCTTTGTCAAAAAAAGGTCTTAATAAGACCTTTGTTTCTTGTACCCTTTTAGGGTATATAAACCAAATGAATTTTTTGTCCTCACTTAGTTTTTTATAATACTCTTTTGGACTTAATAATGAAATCATATTATCTCAAGTTTGGACCTGTAATCCAAGAAACTAGACTTCTTCTTACCCCTTCAGTAACTGGTGTTACACGGTGTAATATAAAAGATGGGAAAATAACTAAAGCCCCTTTTTCTTTTGGGAATGTGAAAACGTCGTGTCCGATGTTCATCTGTACATTACCACCTTCATAATCTTCTTCATTACTCAACTGAACAATGACAGAAAGTTTTCTACTACAAACTGTCTCACCGATATCGGTATGCCAACTGTAATGTCCACCATTCTCACCCCAATATTCTGTAAATTGTACGTCATCACCAAATCCAGTTAAGTCAAAGTTCCATAAGTCATTATTTGCAGTAACAACAAACTGACCAATCCGTTCAAATATCCATTGGGTTTCTTGATTACACTGAATAAAACCAATCATGCTTCGTCTAACATCTTGATTTTCCAAGGTATCGTGACCTCCAATTAGACCGTTATAAAGTTCAAGACTTTTTCCAATTTTAATAATTTCTTCAATTTCTTCTTCATTGAAAGCATTTTGAAACCAATAGTAGTTCATGTAATCAATTTCTTTACTACGGTAGTTTTGTAAAAAGGGTTCTGCGTAAATCATATTCGTTTTTTTTAATAATACAAAAGATGTTATTCATAATAAAGTGATTTGTCTTATGTTTAAAATAAAAATGAAAAGAAAAATCGTTGATTGTTTTACCTTTTTTAATGAGTTAGATTTACTCAAGTTCAGATTAGAAGAACTTTACGACAAAGTGGACCACTTTGTTTTGATAGAATCCACTAAAACATTTACGGGTCAAGTAAAACCACTTTACTATTCACTAAACAAAGATGAATTTGAGAAATGGAATGACAAAATCACACACGTCGTTGTTACTGACATGCCGATTAGCTTACCACAATACAAGATTGACGAATTAGTTGCACTACCCGAAATAAGAAATATTAATTGGGTTAGGGAACATCACCAAAGACGTTCTGTTGGTAAAGGTTTATCACGTCTTAATTTAAACTTTGATGATGTAATTATACTATCAGACTTAGATGAAATTCCTGATTTGAATATTGCTGAAAAAAACATAAAGTTTTTGGATATGGGACCAATAGTTTTTGAACAAGATTGGTACATATGGAACCTTGATTGGATGAAGGGTATGAAGTGGAGAGGTAGTACTATGTTTACTTATTCTCATTATGTAAACAATAAAGACATCTTTCAACACTTAAGAAACATACGTTGGGACGATGTTACTGAAGAGTCTGAGTTTACTATTATAAATTGTGGTTGGCATTTTTCTTGGTTTGGTAGTTCTGAATTTATTAGAAAGAAAATGTTTGCATTTGCACACACTGAAACCGCTACCGAATATTTTAGAAACTTGAAAAATATAGAATACCTTGTAAGGGAGGGTTTATCACCTGAAGAACCTCATGAAGAAGGTATGAGACTATTATCTACAGAAAATATTGAACGGGTATTACCGAATAATATTGATATGATTCCTAATTTTACATATGAAAAATTTTCCAAAGTATATGACTGTTTCATGTTTTCACATGAGTTGGATTTACTGAACTTAAGACTACATGAGTTATATGATTATGTAGACTATTTTATAATAGTAGAGTCGAGTGAGACACATTCAGGATTGCCCAAACCACTTTACTTCAGGGAAAACCAAGAACTTTTCGAGAAGTTTTCAGAAAAAATAATAAATGTAGCAATCGAAGGATTTCCAACACCACCAACAGATAAAGACCCAAATTGGTTCAGGGAAAATTTCCAAAGAAATCAAATTTTAACAGTTTTACAATCATTAGATGTAAAAGATAATGATTGTATTATGTTATCTGACATTGATGAATTACCCGATAGAAATTCAGTATTACAAATTAGACACCATTTAAGAAGGTCACAAGTTATTACTTTCAGACAGAGATGGTTAAATTGGAATTTTGATTTGGAAAATCAGGAGGAATGGCCAGGTACACAGATTATGTTGTGGTCTGATTTTAAAAACACTACACCTCAAAAAATAAGAGACGGTAGATACAATATCGGAGTTGTTAGTGATGATGTAAGAGGTTGGCACCTATCATGGTTTGGTGATAACAATACTATTCATGAAAAACTAAAGAGTTTTGCTCACCAAGAGATAGGTACAAAAACAGACGAAGAAATAGAACTTGCAAGAATAGAAAAAAGAGCTTTAGTTAAAAATAAACTTAAGTCTACACATGACTGGGACTTCTTCCCTGTAATGAGACATGTATTTGAAGAAGGTAGGTTATACGAAAAAATTAATAAGAACAAAAATCAAAAATTCTTAGTTGATTTTTTCTAAATTTTAGTTGCTAAAGCTAAAACGTTAGCATATCTAAAACCATTATTGATTGGGTGTGGAATATTAAAATGTTTACGTAAGTCATCGTTTGTTTTGATATTTTTACTATTCACCCAATCAATCGTTGGTTGTTTAGGATTGTCACTTATTTCCATTTCTAATATTATTGGTGATTTCATAGATTTCAAGACAGCAACTCTTGAGAAGTTACTCCAATAAGATGTGATAAATGTGTCACATTCAGACAACAACCATATCTCAAAAAAAGTTTTCAGAACATCGTAAATAGTTTTTTTATTATTCTTTGAGTAGTGTGTTGCCTGACCTGGAAGAGCGAATACTCTATCGTTACCATACCTATTTTTAAGGTCAAATATTATTTGTTCATCATCACTACAAACAAATAGTCTTTCGTCACCGTCAGATATTGCGTCTATTGTTTTGTTAAAGATTTCAATGGTGTTATTTGATATTTCAGGTACATCCCCCCAAAAACGATTAGTTCTAATATGAACACCGATAGTTTGATTACTCTGTTCACGTAACTTTGTTTTTAGATATTCATAATTTTGTTTATATTCATCTTCAAACACCAACAAATAATTAATTAACTTACTGAAACAATTTTCAGGTGTAAGTTCCAATTCATCCAACTTTGATTTATACTTTTCGTTTTCAAAAATATATGGAATGAAATTCTGATTACTATATAAATAAACACAGTCAGAATTAGGGAACTTTTCAGGTAGAGTTTGATTCTTAAAAAAATCCAAATTGTTTACTAAGTCGGATTCAATATTGAACCTTCCTCTTTTTAATGGTAGTAATTTCCAATCATCATTCCACCAATCAACAGGAGATGTGAATATATCAGCATAAGTAATGTCATCATCTAATTTGATTCTAAAGTTATAATCATTCAATAATGCTAATAAATAAGAACTAACTAAACCGAATAGTCTATCACCCAAACCACCATTTTGTGTTGAGTATACTAAAAATTTACCTTCAATTGGATTGTAATACATACTTGAATTATAGAAAATATATAATAAAAAAAAAGGACTGTTAAATCAGTCCTCTTCTTTTTATTTCTAATTCAAGTTCTTCTATTTCTTTTTCGTAACCCTCTAATGCCTTAGTTTGAGTTTGAATAGCTTCAACTATGATTGGGATAATCTGTGTGTAATAAACAATATATCCTGTTTCTTCAGTTCCACCAACGAGTTCAGGGAAATATTCTTTGACTTCCTGAGCAATTACACCGATATCTTGTATTGCTGTAATTTCCTCTGTTGGTTTTCCATCAACAAGTTCTCTCCAATAGTATTCAACACCTCTCATCTTCAAAACTTTATCTAAAGCGCTTTCAATTGCTCTTAAATTTTCTTTGAATCTGATATCAGATGCTGAACCTGTACTACCAGGGGTACCTGCAATACCTGTTGAACCTTGGTCACCAGGTGATGCTGTCATTGGACTAAGGTCCCCTGTCGGTCCTTTGGCTCCCTTTACACCAGGTGCTGGAACTCCTGGAAGTCCTGTAGGTCCTTTACCACCCGTAGGTCCTTGTATCTGAGGTCCTGGAGAACCTTGTCCACCAATAGGTCCCGGTGGTGATGAACCAATTCTACCCTTGTCACCGGCAGACCCTTTTGGTCCTTTTGGTCCTGCAGGTGCTATTGGTCCTTTTGGTCCTTTTGGTCCTGCAGGTGCTGTTGGTCCTTTCGGTCCTTTTGGTCCTGCGGGTGCAGTTGGTCCTTTATCTCCTGTTGGTCCCGTCGGTCCTGTTGGACCTGGAGCCCCTACTGGACCTGTTGATGGTGGCCCTGGTAATCCTTTGAAACCTTTTAGACCTTTATGTGAATCACCTGTTGGTCCCACAGGTCCTTGTGAACCCTGTGTAGATGCTCCTGTTGGTCCTACAGGTCCTTGTACTGACGCACCTGTTGGTCCTACTCCACCTTGTGTTGAATCTCCAGTTCCACCTGTACCACCACGGGTTCCTTGAGCACCTGTTCCACCAATCGGACCTTTAGGGGAGTTACCTTGCGGTCCTTTTGGTCCTTTTGGTGAGTTACCCTGTGGACCTATAGGTCCTTTTGGTGAGTTACCCTGTGCACCCTTGAAACCTTTATCTCCTTTTGGTCCTTTAATACCTTTAATACCTTTTGGTCCTGGAGGTGCTGTTGGTCCCTTAGGTCCCTTAGGTCCCGCAGGTGCTATTGGACCCTTAGGCCCCTTAGGTCCTGCCGGTGCTGTTGGTCCTTTATCTCCACCATCACCTGTTGGTCCTGTCGGTCCTGTTGGACCAGGTCCTCCTTGGCTATTATCACCTGTTGGTCCTACACCACCCTGAGTTGATGCACCTGTTGGTCCTACTCCACCTTGAGTTGACGCACCTGTCGGTCCTGTACCTCCACGGTTACCTTGAGGTCCTTGTGCTCCCTGATTACCTATTGGTGAGTTACCCTGAGGTCCTTTTGGTCCCTTTGGTGATGAACCTTGCGGTCCCTTTGGCCCCTTTGGTGATGAACCCTGAGCTCCTTTGAAACCTTTATCTCCCTTATTTCCCTTGGCACCTTTAATACCTTTAGGTCCTGCAGGTGCTATTGGTCCCTTCGGACCCTTTGGCCCTGCAGGTGCTATTGGCCCCTTCGGACCTTTTGGTCCTGCAGGTGCCGTTGGACCTTTATCTCCACCATCACCTGTTGGCCCTGTTGGACCTGTCGGTCCAGGACCTCCTTGAGTTGAGTCACCTGTTGGCCCACCAGCTCCTTGAGTTGAATCTCCCGTTGGTCCTACACCACCTTGTGTTGATGCACCTGTTGGTCCACCATCTCCTTGTGTTGAGTCACCAACACCTCCTTGGGCTCCTCTTGAGCCTTGTCCACCTTGTGTACCCTGAGGACCAATTGGCGAATTACCTTGCGGTCCTTTTGGTCCCTTTGGTGATGAACCTTGTGGTCCTTTTGGTCCCTTTGGTGATGAACCCTGAGCACCCTTGAATCCCTTGTCACCCTTAGGTCCTTTAATACCTTTGATACCTTTAGCACCTTGTGGAGCCGTCGGACCTTTTGGACCCTTTGGTCCTGTAGGTGCCGTTGGTCCCTTCGGACCTTTTGGTCCTGCCGGTGCTGTTGGACCTTTATCTCCACCATCACCTGTTGGTCCTGTTGGGCCTGTTGGTCCAAGTCCACCTTGAGTTGAATCTCCAGTTGGTCCACCTGCTCCTTGTGTTGAATCTCCTGTTGGTCCTACTCCACCCTGTGTTGATGCACCTGTAGGTCCTACTCCACCTTGTGTTGAATCTCCGGTACCTCCTGTTCCACCACGGGTTCCTTGTGCACCTTGGTTACCTTGAGGTCCGATTGGTGAGTTACCCTGAGGACCTTTTGGTCCTTTAGGTGATGAACCTTGTGGTCCCTTTGGACCTTTTGGTGAGTTACCTTGAGCTCCCTTGAAACCTTTATCACCCTTATTACCTATAGGTCCCTTTAAGCCTTTATTTCCTTTTGGTGCTGTCGGACCTTTATCACCTGTCGGTCCTGTCGGTCCTGTTGGTCCAATGTCTCCACCAGCACCTTGGCTACTATCACCTGTCGGTCCACCAACACCCTGAGTGGACGCACCCGTTGGTCCTGTTGGACCTTGAACTGAGTCTCCACCACCACCTGTAGGTCCTCTCGAACCCTGAGCTCCACCGGTACCTTGAGGTCCGATTGGCGAGTTTCCTTGAGGTCCCTTTGGTCCTTTTGGTGAACTTCCTTGTGGACCCTTTGGTCCTTTTGGTGAGTTACCTTGAGCACCTTTAAATCCTTTATCACCTTTTGGTCCTTTGATACCTTTAATACCTTTTGGACCCTGAGGTGCTGTCGGACCCTTTGGACCTTTTGGTCCTGCTGGCGCAGTAGGCCCTTTGTCCCCTCCCGCTCCTGTCGGTCCTTGGTCACC
>SXGQ01338258.1_pt1 | contig 30658 bp, 26 predicted proteins | sample 3178371 | NCBI WGS metagenome assembly SXGQ01 (sample SAMN11356859, study PRJNA531348) | freshwater metagenome | isolation source: freshwater sample F1-20 | place: China: Fuxian Lake, Yuxi | collected 2017-12-25
CGCCAGGTTGTTCTGCACCGCCAGCGCCTCGCCACGACCAAAGAACTCGTAAGCCCCCGGCCGCGCTGCCGTCACGCCGCTGGGCGTGGGGACGTTCACGCCGTTGAAGTCCGTGGAGTTGTTGACCGTGACGTTCAGGAAGATGTCCTGGCCGATGACGGGGAGGTCGCCCTTGAGCACGCTCTGGTAATACGGATGCCACAGGCGCGGCTCGTGGTAGTAGAAGGGGTCTTCGCCGCTGCCGTTGGCGTAGCGCTTCCACGGCAGGAAGCCAACGCGCCAGCGGTCGTTCGCCAACTCGGTGTGTGGCGGCAAGGCGACGCCGGTGTCGCGCGCGATGCCGCTGCTCTCGAAGTGGGGATGGAACGGGAGATTGCGCCGGGTGTTCGCGCGCGGGAGGTCCAGCTCGCGGGGGAGTTTGTCCAAGCCATACTTCGCCTTCGACTCCGCCGTCTGCGGCTCCACCGTGAGCGTGCGAATGGCTGCGCGCGGCAGCGTGAACGCCACTGGCTCGGACCCAAACCCACTCGGCGCACGCGGGGTCACGGCGACGACCTCGGTGTCGCGCAGCGGCACACGCGGCAAGGACAGAGTCGGCGGCACCGGCTCCGAGCCGAACGGGGGGCCGATCGTGAACTCCGGCTTGAAGAACGGTTCCTCAACGGGCTTCACGTTCTTCGCGCCGGGGTCGGGATTGAACTGTGCGGGCGTTTTCGGAGCTGGCGGCGACGTGTGACTGACTTGGAGCCGCAAGCCAGGCGGTTCCTCGAACAACTCGCGCGCCCACGCAGGTCCGGTGTTCGGGTCGGGATTGAACTTATCCGGTGCGGCAGGCGGCGCGCCGCTGCTCAGGGTCACGCGCGGCAGGAACTTCGTCTCGATGGCCGGGAACAGCAGCGACGGCGGGAAGGGGAGAAAATTCTTGTCCGGCTCCGGGCTAAAGATGCTTGGCGCGGCAGGCGGCGGGCCGGGGGTGATTTCCTGAAGCGGTTTGAGCCGGTCGCGCTCGCGGTCGGCGTCCTCCTTCGGCGAGCGGACTGGGGACGAAGCTGGGCTGGCTGTGGACTTGGATTTTGCCGGGCGGTTCGTCAGGAGAGCGCCGGGCTTGACCGGCTCCGCGGCGTGGCCGGGCGCACATGCGAGACCCACCGCGACGTAGGGCGCGGCGGACCGAAGCAGGCCGCGCAAGCGCCGGAATTTATGGCCCTGAAACGACAGTGGCATCTGCCTCAATGAGAGGCGTTCCACCAAACGAAAAGCAAGCTCGCGCGTGGAACGAAGTGTAAATCTTTCGTCAATTTGCTTGCCGCTCGGCGCAGGTTTTTCCACAACTGGCGGCGTTTGAAGTCCGCCCTGTTCATCCTTGGCTTTCTGCTGTCTGTCCTGCCCGTGCGCGCGCAGATGACGGTGGCGGATGTGACCACGGTGCTGGCCCAGGCGGTTTCGCGCGCGGCGGTGGTTTCGCCCGCGAGCGTGGTCGCGGTGGTGGACCGCGAAGGCTTCGTGCTCGGCGTGTGGAGCGTGAACGGCCTCGCGCCGTCGGCGGACAACCTCGCGAACGCCATCGCCAAGGCGGGCACGGCGGCGTTCCTCAGCAGCGGGCAGAACGCCTTCACCACGCGCACGGCGGCGATGATCGTGCAGCAGAACTTCCCGCCCGGCGTGAACAACCGCCCGCCTGGCCCGCTGGTGGGCGTGAACTTCTCGCAGCTCTCCTTCTCCGACATCAACAAATACAAGCTGCCAGCCGCCGCGCCGCTCGCGTTCAACGCAACGCCGGGCGCGACGGTGACGCCGATTGCCACTCCCCTCACCGGTGGCCTCGCCGGCACGGCGGGCGGCGTGCCGCTCTACATTGCTGGAGTGCTGGTTGGCGGCGTGGGCGTCGCGGGCGATGGCGACGACAGCCCGCTCAACATCTCTGCCTCCACGGTCATCAGCTCGAAAGTGGACGAGGACGTTGCGCTCGCGGGACAAGTCGGCTTCGAGCCTGCCTCCCGGATTCTTGCGACGAAGGTGTTCATTGACGGCATCGCGCTGCCCTACGTGGCGGGCACGACCGGTCCCGCGCCGTTTCTTCCCGGCCCCGGCGTTGGTATTGCCGTGCCCGGCTTTGCAGTGACAGGAAGCCCGATTTCGCCTTTGCCGTATGTGGCCGCAACGATGGGCGGCGTGACCGGCCAGATTCGCCAACCCATCGCTGCCGACACCACTTCCAACCTCGCGCCCGCGCTGCGCCTCACGGAAGCAGAAGTCACGGCCATCCTCACCGCCGGCGCGAACCGCGCGCGCACGACACGCGCAGGCATCCGGCTTCCGCGCGGCGTCCCAATGCAGGTCTTCATCAGCGTGGTCAACAACCCGAACCGCGCCGGCACCGCGCCGGTCTGCCTCGGCACGTTCTGCACGTCGCCGGACACGACGCGGTTCAGTTGGGACGTGGCGGTGCAGAAGGCACGCACGGCGGTCTTCTTCAGCACGGACGCGCGGGCGTTCACGGCGCGCACCGTGGGCTTCATGGCGCAAGGGACATTTCCTCCTGGCATCAACGGGACGACGGTGGGCATCTTCCTCGGGCTTCAGGAACGCTTCTCGATCATCACCTTCCCGGCGATCGCGGCTGTCAACACGCTCAACGGCGCGGCCTTCACGACCTCCATCGCGGTGAACCCGAACCTGCCGAACGGCATGACCATCTTCGCGGGATCCATGCCGCTGTATCGCGGCGGCGTGCTCATCGGCGCGGTGGGCGTGAGCGGCGATGGCATCGATCAGGACGACCTCGTGGCGGCCTCGGCGGCGGCGGCGATGGGTGGCATCTTCCTGCCGCCGGAACCGGTGCGCGCGGATCGCAGCCTGCATCGCGGCGCGCGGCTGCCGCTGGTGAAGTTCCCGCGGAACCCGGCGCTGTGAGCTACTGTGTCGGGAGTTCGATGCGCACCGACGCGTATCCCTCTAGCAGCGAGGCCAAGGTTGAATCTTTCGCTGGTGGGCGCTTCAGGGCTGTCAAGGTGGCCCGCAGTAGGTTCAGCATCTCGAATGGCTTGGGCAAAAATTCCACCACGCCGAGCTGTTGGAATTCTGCCCGAATCGCGGGCGACGGGTTGCCGGTGATGGACAGGACTGGAATTTGCCGAAACTGCGGGTTCGCCTTCATGAGGGCCAGCACTTCTCGTCCTGTGAGGCCCGGCATGTCGTTGTCGAGCAGCACCAATTCGTAGGGCCGCTGCGCCAGCGCTACCAAGCCCGCTTCGCCCGATGCGGCCGTGGTCGTGTGGACGCCAACCCGCGCCAAAGCCTTCTGCGTCACCCCGAGCACATCCGGGTTATCGTTCACCACCAAGGTCCAAGCCCAAGGTCCATTCGACATAGGCGGATACAGACGTCAGCTGCCCCGTGAGATGGCTCGGGATATTCCTGAGGGTGCCGGGCTGCTTGTCAGTCCCCACGTCCGCTGCCAGACTCCGTGTATGCCGACCCTGAACCACTGGTTCCTCGCGCTTCTTGTCGCGTCAGCCACATCAGTCTGCGGCACGGAGCCGGCGATTTCCCCGGCGGCATCCGCCACGAACGGCTTCGTCGTTCACACCGTTCAGTCCGAGTTACAGTCGGGCTCGACCAAAATCTATGTCCGCGCACCGGACAAGATTCCTTCGGGCGCGCGGCTGCCCGTGCTCTACCTCGCCAACAAGCTGAACGTCGTCGTCGCCTATCCGACCTTCAGCCACCTGCCGTGGTTTTGCGATCACCCGACCGACCTCGGCATCCGCCAGGAGACTTACTTTCTCAAGGTGGTCGTCCCGTTCGTCGAGCGCGCTTTTCCCGCCCGCGCCGAACGCAATGCGCGGCTGCTGCTGGGCTTCAGCAAGTCCGATATGAAACAGGATGCAAGGAGGCCTCATGTCCGGCGCGCCCCGGTGCGCCACGCCCGGCGGGATGATGAGGAAATGCCCGCCCGGCACCTCCACCTCCGCCCGGCCCCGGTGCTTGAACTCATACGCCGTGGTGCCGCGCAGCAGGAAGAGCAACTGGCCACCGGGATGCGAATGCCACGTCACGCAGCGCGGCACGTGGCTGCGCGTCCCGCCCACCTCCGCCACCAGCGGCAGGTGCAGCGTCGCTCCCGGAAGGGTGTCCATGATGTGTGGGATGCGCCGTTTCCGGCGTGTTCAAAATCGTCCGCGTCACGATATTGAAAGCACTGGGGCGTCGGCGATGCTACAAATGAACCATGCAGCCACCTGTTGAGGCAATCCGATTCCCGGCCGCGTGCGCGTCAGGCACGATGCTAAGTCCCGGCGGCCTCCACGGATGCAACTGCAACAACCAACCCCAACCAAACCGCCCATGAAGTTAATCCAACCCCCATCGCCTCGACCCCGCCGCGCGAGTGGCTTCACGCTGATCGAACTGCTGGTGGTGATCGCCATCATCGCCATTCTCGCCGGGATGCTGCTGCCAGCGTTGTCCTCGGCCAAGGCCAAGGCGCATGGCACGAAGTGCATCAGCAACCACAAACAGCTTGGCCTGGCGTGGATGCTCTATGCAGGGGACCAGGACGATCGGATGGTGCGAAATATCAATTACCCAGACCTCAACACGCCTGGGACTGCTGGGGTCGGAACCAACGACACGTGGTGCACCGGCTGGATGGCCACCGGGGCCAACTACGTTGCGGCCAGCGTCACCAATGCGAACTACTTCATGCACGCGCTGCTGGGCCGCTATACAGTCAACGCCGGCATCTACAAGTGCCCGTCCGACAAGTTCGACCGGCCTGGCGTCGAGAAGGGCAGGGTGCGAAGCGTCTCCATGAGCAACTTCATGAACGGTGACCGGTGGACTGCACAGCCGGCAAACTATCACGGCACAGCCGGGTTCACTCCCTATCGCCGTCTCGGCGACATGGGGAAGCCATCGAACCTTCTCCACTTCATCCACGAGGACGTGAACTCGATTGATGATGCGGTGATCCTCACAACGATCGACACCCCTGGCTCTGCGACCAACCTTCAACTGCCAGGCAATCGTCCAGCAGCACTTCATTCCGGCACCACGGCCCTTGCTTTCGCGGACGGCCACGTTGAATCTAGGAAATGGGCGCAACTCGAACTCACGGTCGGTAGCGGCTCGGTCGTCGGTGGCATCCCTCGGCCAGTGCAGAACTCGCCCGTTGACGCGCAATGGTTCAAGTCCCGCATCCACGATGGCTACCAGCCGTAGTCCAAACACCATTCATCCAGCGGGCTGAGGTCACGCGACTTCAGCCCGTTTGCATTTCCCGTCGCCGTAAGGGGGACACTTCTGTCCCCTCTTCGGGTGAAGCCGGCAAGTGACGGCGGACAAAAGTGTCCGCCTTACCTCGCTCAACGCCAACCGACGCCATCCAGTCGCCTGAACTCCGCTTGCACGTCCGCGCCTTCGTAGAAGGACAACCAGCCGCGCACGCGCTGCGTCTCGCCGGGCTTGCAATCGGAGAACTTTGGGTCGGAGTGGATGCACGGACAGGGCGGGTTGGCCCACGGGCGGTGGTTCGGCTCCCACGCGGTGATGACCCAGCGCTTGCCGTCGTCCGAGCGCGCGGCGATGTAGGGCTTGGCGAGCACCTTGTTGTCGTTGCTCTGGGCGGTGAAACCCTTCGCGCCCCGAAGCATCACGCAGTTCTGCACGCGCAAGTCGGAGAGCGTTTCCTTCGTGCCATTGCGCAGCCACATCTCCATCCGCACACCGTCGCGGCCCGGCACGACCCTCGTGCCGAAGGCGATTCCGTTCGGCAAAGTGCGCTCGAAGTCGAGCGAGCCGTCGGTGCGGCGGGTCCATTCCAGCTTGGGAAGGTCAATGTTCTGTTTCGACCACACGGTCGCGACATGCGTATGCGCGAGGTAAGTGAGGCCGAGGTTGGACCATATGGCTTCCGGCACATCCACGACGACGTAGCTCGCCGGGTCCCACGGCGTGAAAACGCTCACCTTCGTCTCGCGCTGCGGATTGACCGCGCCGTCAAGGAAGCCGATGCGCGGGTGGCGTCCGCCGGGATAAGGGACGACCAGCAAGGGCGCGTGCGTCGCGCGGGCAGTCGGCGGGTCCAGACGGACGTCGTAGCGCTGCAAGGCGCTGTCAATCTCCGCCGCCGTGAGGCCCGTCGCGGCCCGCACCTCGTCGCGAGAGAAGCGATGTTGGGTCATCATGTTCCATAGCCAGAAGCGCAGCGACGGTTCGTCGGGGCGGCGGGCGTCGCCGAGGTCCGGCTTGTCGCCGGGCGCGCCATCGGGCGTCACGCGTGCCTCGGTGGAGAGCTTGTAGGTGTGGCCGGTGGAGGCGGTCAGTTCCGCCTCGATCAGATACGCGCGATAGCCGGTCGCGGGCTTATCGACGCGCGCGGAGACTTGCTTGGCGGGATTGGATTTGAGTTCGGTGCCGGACCACTTGTCATTGCGCAGGTCGCGGTCTGAGGAATCCGCCGTGAACAGGCGGAAGGTTTTTGCCGCCGGGGTGAGAGCCACGTCCACGGTTGGGGCGTCAAGCGTGCCACCTTTGAACTCCCACTTCAGCTGCGGCAGCGGCTCACGGTCGGCAATCATCTGGAAAAATGCCGCGAGCGTCTGCGTCGCCTCGCGTCCGCCCGCGAGGTCGTGGCCGGCGTTGGGCGTTTGGAAAATCAGCTTCGGGTCGGGCAGTTCGTCGAAGTAGTGCCGCAGCGCGTCCACGGTCCAATACGGGTCGTTGGTGCCGAGCAGGATGAGCTTGGGCAGCGTGAAATTGCGGCGGTAGCTGAACGGGTCCACCCAGCCGCGAAGCTCGACCATGCGCGGATCGTCCATGCGCTCGATGAGATTCAGCTCAGTGTAGTCACCGATTTTCTCGCTCTGCTTGCCATAGATTTTCTGCGCCCACTGCGTCTGCGCCTTCATGTTCAGCATGTCGATGACCATCGGCGCGATGCCGGCGACGCGCGTGTCGGCAGCGGCGGTGAGCCATGTGGTCCAGCCCCGCTTCGACGCGCCGGAGACGACGAAGCGCACGGGCTTCGCGCCGCCGCCCTCGCTGGCGAATGCCTGCACTGCGTCCATCGCGCGCACTGCGGACTTCGCCATCGGGAAGAGCAGCGGCCATTCGCGGTCGCCGGTCTTGAGATACTCGTTGAACGTGTAGGCGATGAGCGCGTCCTCCTTGCGTCCGTCGTAGAGCGGCTGGCTGGGCACGCGGTTGACGGCAGCGGCGATGGCCCCGCCGCGCTCGGCGAGCGTCTTGAGCAGGTTGAACATCTTGTTCACATCGCCATCGCCAGTGATGAAGAGGAAGGCGATGTCCTTGTTGCGCACCTGCGGTGGGCGGACGACGAGCACTTGATGCTGCCAGACGTGACCCCGCCACGTCTGCGAAATCATCTCCAGCTTCGTCGCCGTGAACCCATCCAAGTCGCGCTGCTCGGTCTGCTTCCACGCGAAGGAAGCATCTGGTTTGCGGACGTAGTCGCCGAGCGCGTCAGCCGCGAAGGAGGAAAGCGGCGCGAAGAGGAAAGCGGCGAAAAGGACGAGGGCGAAGCGCATGGCGGCATCGTCTCGCGCGGCGGGAGTGAGTCAAGGGTCATTGCGCGTAGCCGGCGAGGTAAGGAGGCGGATCGGTGAAACGGGCGAGGCGAATCTCCGCGAGATTCCGCCTCCTCACCTCGGCGGCCACCACGCTCACTCAGGACAGCTTGGGCAGGCCGACCATGCGTTGCGACTCGGTGTCCCAGACTTTCAGGCGCAGGCAGCGGAAGACTTCCACCGGGTGAAACGAAGTCGTCTTGGCCGCCTGCAACTCCGGCATCTCGCGCAGCACTTCCGGCAGCCGGTAAAACGGGATGCGGGCGTTCAAGTGGTGGATGTGGTGGTAGCCTATGTTTGCGGTGAACCACGCCATGAGGCGGCTCGTTCTCATGTAGCTCGACGAGTCCAGCGCAGCCTTCTCGTAGGTCCAGCCGGCGTGGTCGGTGAACGAGACGGTCGGAAAATTGTGCTGCGCGTAAAAAAGGTAGGAGCCGATCGCGTAGGTGAGGAAGTGCGGCAGGGTTTGCCCCAGGAGCACGCCTTGCCAGCCGTGGGTCACGTAGAGCACGACGCCAATCGCGATGTGCAGCAGCAGCGCTATGAGGCAGTCGTAGTGCTTGCGGGGGTTGTTGAGGAACGGCGTGATGCACATGCCGATGATGAACACGGTGACGTAACCAAAGAGGATCGTCAGGGGATGGCGCGCAAAGAGATACCAGAAGCGGTTGCCCGGCGTGGTCTTGAGGAACTGCGCCTTGGTCATGATCGGGAACGAGCCGATATGCGAGCCGCGCAGCTTGGAGTTGTGGTTGTGGTGGTGGTTGTGCGAGCTACGCCAGATGCTGCTCGCACTGAGGGAAAGAATGCCGAACACACGCATGAGAATCTCCGCCAGGAAGGAGTTGGGCAGGATCGCGTGGTGCTGCTGGTCGTGGTAGATGACGAACAGCCGGAGAATGAGCAACCCGGCGAAGAGGCTGCACAGCAGCTTCACGGCGAAAGACTCGTTCCAGAGTGTTCCGGCGAGGGTCGCCAGCAGCAGGGCGGCCGTGGAGAGGAAATACCACCAGCTTCGCGCGGTGGAGTCGTGGGCAAATGGCTTTGTTGCCTTGATGAGTTCTTGTCCGGTGCGCATCGCATTTATTGACCGGCGAGACTGTCCGCGAGAGATGTCGCGTTGTCGAGATTGAGTTCGTGGCTCGATGCGGTTAGATCAACACCAACCTGACCCACCCGCCATGAACCTCGCCCAAACTCTCGAGCAACTCGAAGCCGCGGGCTCGGCGCAGACCCGCAAGGCCTACGCCCGTCACGGCATCACCTCGAAAATGTTCGGCGTCAGCTACGCCGTCCTCGGCAAGCTCACAAGGCAGATCAGGTGCGACCACGCGCTCGCCCTCGGCCTCTGGGCCTCCGGCTGGCACGACGCCCGCGTGCTGGCCACGATGATCGCCGACCCGCAGCAGGCGACCGCTGCGCAACTCGACGCGTGGGTAGTGGACTGCGACAACCGCGGCATCGCAGGTGCCCTCTCGACGATCGCCGCAAGGTCCGCAGTCGCTGAGGCTGTGTCCGCGAAGTGGTGCGCGGATGGGCGGGAGTTCGTCGCCGTGGCGGGATGGGACGTGGTGGGTGGACTTGCGATGAACTCCACGCTGCCCGATGCGAAGTTCGCCGCACTGCTCAAGACCATCGAGCGTGACATCCACGGGGCGCAGAATTACGTGCGTTACGCCATGAACGGAGCGCTCATCGGCATCGGCGTGCGCAACGCGAAGCTGGAGAAACTCGCCGGCGCCGCCGCGAAGCGCATCGGCCCGGTGGAAGTGGACCACGGCGACACCGACTGCAAAACGCGGGACGCGGTGGCTTACATCGCGAAGACGAAGGCGAGGCGGGCGAGGCGGGGAGAAAAGTATTCAGTGTTCAGTAATCAGTGAATGTGCAAGCGCACGTAACCTCACTGAACACTGCTTACTGAAAACTGAACACTGGCCTACTTCAGCGACCCCAGGAACTCCACAAGATCGCGGATGTCCCGCTTCGAGAGGACTTGGATCATTGTTTCGGGCATCGCGGACAGGCCCTTCTGGGTCTTGGCGATTTCCGACTTCTTGAACTTCATGATGCCGTCCTCGGGCGAGTTGATGATGACCTCGTCCGGGCCGGAGGGCTTGGTGACGCCGGCGAAACTGCGCCCGTCCTTCAGCACTACGAGCAGCGATTCGAAGCCCGGCGCGATCGTCGCGTTCGGCGCGACCAGCGACGCCAGCAGATACTCGCGCGTCTGCTTGGACGCGATGCCGTCGAGCTCGGGACCGACTTCGCCGCCGTCGGAGCCGACCTTGTGGCAGCGGGCGCAGGAGGCCTCGACGCGTTCGAGGAAAATCTTTCGACCGGTCTCCGCGTTGCCGCCCGCGAGCGTGGCCCGGTAGCTCCAAAGGATGTCGTCGGCGCGGCGCTGGGTCTTGAACCTTTCGAGACCGGCCTTCACCTGCGCGTCGGTCCGCTTCTCGGCGGCTTCGAGCAGTTCGAGATGCAACTCCGGCGCGAGTGTGCCGATGACCAACGCGGTGACGAGCGACGCGATCACGCCATCCGCTTCCGCGCCGGGAATTCCGCCGAGCGTGTAGATCGCGTTCTGCTTCTCGCCGACTGTGCCTGTGGAAATGATCGCCAGCAGTGGCGCGACTGCGCTGCCCTTGCCGGTCTTCGCGCGGATGCTCGTGGCGGCGACGCGAAGCGGCTCGGCCTTGTCTTTCGCGGCGACATCGAGTGCGGCGGAGAGCTGTGCGTCCTTCACGGCGGCGAGGCGGTTCAACGCGCTCACGCGGACGCTAGTGTCAGCCTTCGTGTCGGAGACAAGCTCCAGGAGAACTGGGTTCACGTCCGCAATGTCGAGCTGGTTCGCAGCCTTCACGGCGGCGAGGCGCACAGGCGTCGCGCCGGTGCGCAGCGCGGCGGCGAGCATGGGCTTCGCGGCGGCAGCGGAGACCTTCGCATCACGCGTGGGCAACGGACGCCACAGGCCGGTGATGCGGTCGCGGCCCGAGGGCTTGGCCCAGTCGGCGAGGAGATCAAGTGCCTCGGCGCGGGCGGCGTCGGGGATGTTGGCGTTGGCCGCGATACCGGCGAGGCGCTTGGCGGAGGCCGCGTCGCCGACGTGGTTGTTCGCGCTGAGGATGCGCCGGGCCAGAGCGGGCCGCTGCTCGTCGGTCAGCTTGCCGAAGTCCGGCTGCAATGCGGCGAGCGCGGGCAGGGCCTGAGCGATGGGAATCTCGCTGATGGCGCGGGCAGCCGCGAGCACGACGCGCGGATCGGCATCGGCGAGGAACTGGCTGGCTTCCGCGCGCTCCAGCCGTCGCAGCGCGACGACGGCGGCGAGGCGAACTGACGCCGAAGCGTTCGTGTGGAGGGCGGCGATGGTGCGCGCGTCGGCGCAGCCGAGCAATCCCATCACGCCGGAGTGGCGGAGCACGGCGTCCTTGTCGGCGTTGTCCGCGAGGAGCTTCACCAACGCAGGCACGGCCTCCGTCGAGCGGATCTTCCCGATGGCAATCGCGGCGAGATGGCGCACGCGCGGGCTGGCATCTGCGAGCAACGTCGTGACGGCGGCTTTGGCCTCAGCATCGTGCGCATCTCCCACCGCTTTCGCAGCCTGCGCGCGGACTTCTGCATCCGAGTCGGCGAGCAGCGGACGCAGCGCGGCGAGGGCTTGGACCTTGGACTTGCGATCTTGGACCTTGGACCCGGCGATCTGCCCCAGCCCCCAGATGCCATGCAACCGTGCGTGAAGCGTCTTGCCCTTCGCGGCGGATTCCGCGAGCGCGCTCTGACCGGCCACGCCCTTCTCGACGAGCGTGAACTGCGCCTCCTGCCGCACGCGCATGTCGCGGTGCGCGAGCAGGCCCTTGAGCTCGTCCACCGCGCGCACGCCGAAGTCCACGCCGAACAGCGCGCCCACGGCCTCTACGTCCTTCGACTTCACCGCCTCGGGGTCGGAGATGCGATAGATGCGGCCCTTGCTGGTCATGGCCCAGCCCTCGACCCAGTCAGAGAAATAAACGTGGCCGTCGTAGCCAAAGTCCACATCGGTCGCGAGCGCGTTCCAGATGAACTGCTCCTTCTCGACCAGCTCGAAGCTCGCGCCCTTGGCTTTCATCTTGAAGCTCCAGATGCCGCTGGCCGTGCTGGCGCCCTTGAAGTCGCAGAGCAGGAAGTGGCCGTCGTATTTCGCGGGCAGGCCCGTGCCGGGGTAATAGGCGAGGCCGCTGGGGCCGTTCGCGATGTTCGCGATCGGTGGCAGGATGTGAGCCGCGCGATCCTCGGGGAAACACATGCGCTCGCCAAGCCACGGGCCGCGACGCGTGGTCCACGGCGCGCTCTCGATGAACTGCCAGCCGATGCGCCAGCCGGTGTCGCCGCCCTCGACGGCATAGACCCAGCGCGCGGGATCGCCGCCGTCGGAATTGTTGTCGCCGGTGAAGAGGTTGCCGAACTCATCGAAGGCCAGCTCCTGCGGGTTGCGCAGGCCGAAGTGGAAGATTTCCAAGTCACTCCCGTCCTGATTGCACCGGTAAATCGCGCCGCCCTCGGGGTTGGCGACGGTTTTGCCTTCGAGTGACTTCACGCTCGCGCCGCGGTCGCCGATGCTGAAGTAGAGCTTGCCGTCCGGCCCGATGCGCAGCCCGTGCAGGTCATGGCCGAGGAAGCCCACGCGCACGCCGAAGCCGGTGAAGACCTGCTTGCGCACGTCCTTCGCGCCGTCGGTCTTGCCGTCGCCGTCGTTGTCGCGGAGCAGCCAGAGATTCGGGAGGTTGGCGAACCAGACATTGCCCTTGCGCGCCAGCACGCCGGAGGCGATGCCGTCCACGGGCGAGTTGAAGATGCCGTCCGCGAAGACACTGTAGTGCGTGGCGCGACCGGCGGTGGTGCGGTCTTGCAGCAGGGTGACGCGCTCGGAGAAGTTCGTCTTGCCGTCGTATTTGTGGCGGACGAAAAGCTGGCGCATGTCATCCGTGGTCTTCGCGGCGAGTTCCTCGTCGAGCCAGTTCATGTGACCGCGGATGTCCGTGACGCCTTGGTGGAGGCGATGCGTCTCGGAGACGTAGATGCGCCCGCGCTCGTCAATGCAGAAGGCCACGGGGTTCGCGAGCATCGGCTCGGCGGCCCAGAGGTCCACCTTGAGGCCGGGGGCGAGCTTGAACTTCTTGGCGGAAAGCTCCGCCTCCTTCAAGGCGTCGCCGGGAGAGACCCGCTGCGGAGCCGAGCCGCTGGAAGGGAGCTTGGGGATGTCCGCGCAGAAACCAGCAGACGCGTGGACAAGTCCGGCCAGCACCAGCAGCGCGCGGGCAAAAGTCACAATCTTCATAAGGGGCGGAAACTTAGACTTTCGCAGCCGGGGAATGCAAGCAGGGCGGGGCACGGACGCGCTGCTGCGCGGCCTCGGGCTACGACAACGGCAAAGGTTACCGCTGCTTGAGGTTCACCTGCTTGGGCAGATACTGCGGCGGGATGGGACGGAGCTTGGACAGCTCGGGGATGCGGTCCACATGATACTCGGGGACGCCCGCGTTGAGCAGGGTTTCCCTCCAGTTCATCGGATCGAGTTTGTAGAGGGCCAGACCGAGGGCCTCGTTCACATACACGTTGCCACGGTTGCCCTGCTGCACGGTGGCGAGGACTTGCTGAAGGGTTGGGATGGCTTCCTTGGCCTCCCACTGCGCGAGGAGTTGTGCTGCACCCATGATGAATTCCGAGGGTGGGGGCTTGGGGAACTTGTTGGACAGCTCGGGAATCTTCTCCCGAATACCTTTGGCCTGCGACTCCATCCCCGCCACGTAGGCTTCGTGGAGGGGGATGCAGGCTTTCAACATATCCTGCGCCACTGCTCGAGCTATGCCAGGGCCTGCAATATCGAGATAGCTCAACAGTGCCTGTTCACTGAGCCGTGCCCGGTTTTGCCACGCGGTTTCCATGGTGGCCGCCCATGTTGAGTGCTCTGCCGATCCAACGCGTGCCAAGGCAGAAATAATCCGATGCCCATCCGATGAGCCACGCAAGCGATCTAGAGCCACATTGAGTGGCGCAATGCTCGCTGAATCCCCTGCTTGCGAGAGAGCCATCGCATAGCCCCAGTTTTTCCGGTCGCTTGCATACCGTTGCTGGATCACTTGTGCGATGCCGGGATCTGCCCAGCGTCCCAGAGCCAAAAGTGTTGCATCGTAGGGCGACCCAGTCTTTGGAAAAGCCGCGATAATTCCCGGCACCGCCTCCGGCTCTTGATTCTTAGCCAGGGTTAGCAGCGCATCGCGCGTCCGGAGATCCGTCACCGGCGAGTTGAGCACGGATAGCAGATACTCCTTACCCGCTGGTTGGCCGTAGCGGTAAAGCAGCGTGGCAGCAGTAAGCTTAAGTTGCCCATCCTCCGCGTGCTTGAGGATGTGCTCCAGCGCCGCGAGCGTGCGTGGCACGTAGGGCTCCACCACTGCCCCGTGGATGTGGTCCATCGCCTGTTGCAAGTTCTTGCGCTGTTCGATGTAGATCCAGGCCAACTCGCCGTTATCCTGTGCCTGCTTCATGTCTTCGCGTTCTGAGAAGACTCCCACCGTCCGCAGCGCTGTTTGCATTTCGCGCTTGGCCTTGGCCTTGAACCTCTCCAGTTCCCTCGGGTCCGTCGGCACGGGTCCGATACCGGGTATATTCGTGACTGCTGGACGAATCACTTGCGGTTGCTCCGTCCTAGCTGATGATGCGGCTTCGGCTTGGGTTGGCCGCGTTGAGGAGGTAAGCCAGCGCCAAGCGAGCAACGCGGAAAGGATCACAGTGCCAACGAGAACGGCTGATTTCACGCGCCATGAGGATACACCGGACGTTGGGATTTGCTACCGCTGCTTGAGGTTGCTGAATCCGCAGGTGCTTCGGCCCGTCGGTCTCACACGCCCGGATTGACCGCCGGGCGCGACTTGTTTAATAACGCAGCACTCGTATGCATCTCACATCACCCAGTTCGATTCGTTCCTTCGCCCTCACCGCGCTCGCAGCGCTTGCCCTGACCACGGCGTCGCATGGCGCGCAGCCGCCCGCCGGCTTCACGGCGCTTTTCAATGGCAAGGATCTCGCCGGGTGGCGCGGCGGCAGCACGTTCGACCATCGCAAGCTCCTGGCCATGACGCCCGAGGCGCGGGCCGAGCAGATCAAGAAGTGGACTGCGCCCGACCAGAAAGGCTCGATGATGGAGATGGGCAAAACGGGCAAGCCGCATTGGTATGTGGAGGGTGATGATCTCGTGAACGACGGCTTCGGCGCCTACGCGACGACGGAGAAGGATTACGGGGATTTCGAGTTGCTGCTGGAATACAAGACGGTCGCGAAGGCTGACAGCGGCATTTACCTGCGCGGCGTCCCGCAGGTGCAGATTTGGGATTACACCGAGGAGGCGAAGTTCAAGCTCGGCGCGGACAAAGGCTCGGGCGGTCTCTGGAACAATTCACCCGGCGCGCCCGGCAAGGACCCGCTCGTCAAGGCCGACAAGGCTTTCGGCGAATGGAACAAGTTCCGCATCACCATGAAGGGCGAGAACGTCACGGTGTATCTCAACGGCAAGCTGGTCGTGGGCAACGCGAAGATGGAGAACTATTACGACCGCAAGGTGAGCGTGCCTGAGAAAGGCCCCATCCAGCTCCAGACGCACGGCGGCGAAATCCGCTGGCGCAATGTCTTCATCAAGGAACTCAGCAAGTAACCCGAGCCAAGGGAGGAGCAGGATCAAGATCAGGATCACGATGACTGAACACTGAACACTGAACACTGCCCCTCCTGCTCCTGATCTTAATCCTAATCTTAATCCTCCCATGAAACTCAAATTCATCCTCGCCCTCACCGCCTGTGCCCTCTCGCTCACCGCCGCCGACAAGGACGGCTTCAAGTCGCTCTTCAACGGCAAGGACCTCGAAGGCTGGGCCGGGCCGGTCGAGAACTACGAGGTCGTGGACGGCGCGATTGTCTGCAAGAAGGGCAAGGGCGGCACGCTTCACACGAAGGAGGAATACGGCAACTTCGTCGTGCGCCTCGAATTCAAGGTCCCGCCCGGCGGCAACAACGGCCTCGCCATCCGTTACCCCGGCAAGGGCGACACCGCTTACGTGGGCATGTGCGAACTCCAGGTGCTCGACGACACCGCTGAGAAATACGCCAAGCTCGACCCGCGCCAATACCACGGCTCCGCCTACGGCATGGTCGCCGCCAAGCGCGGCGCGCAGAAGCCCGTCGGCGAGTGGAACCAGCAGGAAGTCACCGTCAAGGGCAGCACCATCAAGGTCGTGCTCAACGGCCAGGTCATCCTCGACGCCGACCTGAGCAAGGAAGACCCCGAGAAGTTCATGGGCAAGTCGAAGCATCCCGGCCTCGCGCTGACCAAGGGCTTCTTTGGCTTCGCTGGTCACGGTGACGCCGTCGCGTTCCGCAGCGTCAGCATCAAGCGGCTGGATTGATGGAGCGCGGCCGCTGTGTGATAGCCATTCTCAATGCCGGTTGGTGGAGCGCCCTCTGCACGCCCTCTCCCTTCCTCGGAGGAGGGGAGAAGGTGGCCGAAGGCCGGATGAGGGGTGATGCCAGCTACGCCGACGCACGCAACCCCTCACCCCGGCCCTCTCCCCTCATCCGATGAAGGGAGAGGGAGAAGAGGCTGGCTGCGGCTCCTCGAAGCTTGGCGTGCATGGTCGCAGTAGTGTGAACCGCATCATCACAAGCGGAGCGCAGTTCTGGCGCTGGCTGGAAGCCCAACGACCGCTGAAGCGCGGCAGCATCAAGGTGGCCTTGCTTGCCGTCGTCGTGCTGTTCACCCTCTACCCGAACCCAGTCCTCCTCGTGCGGCAGCTCGGCCACTACGTGGACACGGAGTCGCTCATCCAGCCCAACCTGCCCGCGATGCCGGAGATCAACCGGGACATTGACCAACTCATCGCGACCAACACGCCTGCGCTCACCGAGCTCAAGGCGGTGGAGCGCTTCGTCTATCGCCGAATCCCGTATCAATACGACTGGCACGGCTGGTGGAACCTCGACTACTGGCCCACCGCCGCCGAGGTCTGGGAGCGCAAGCGCGAGGATTGCGATGGCCGCGCTGTGCTGGCCGTGAGCATCCTGCGCGCACGCGGTCACGCGGACGCGCGGCTCGTCGCCAACCTCCAGCATGTCTGGGTTGCGGTCGGGACAAACGAACTGATGGGGCCGATGGCGGACAAGAACTTCAGGCGCGAGGGCGGCAAGACTATCATCACGTTCCCCGCGCTGAAGACGTTGCTGGATTCACTCGCGATGACTTGCAAGTTTCCCGCGTGGCGCGTGGTGCTGATGCTGGTGACGCTTCTCGCACTGGTGTTCCATCCAGCGGAGGACACGAGACGATTCGCGGTGCTGTGCGCAGTGATGCTTGGAGGTTACGCCGTCTTCCTCGACTGGTGCATGCGCCGCACCGACCGCGAAGCAGCGGGCTTCGATTGGAATTTCCCAGTGGCTGCGGTGCTGATCCTCGGTTCGCTCGTGATGGCGTGGCGCGGCGTAAGGGGGACACTCCTGTCCCCCAAGCCGCCGCAGAGTTGATCCCTGTTCCGGCCCGTTGGCTGTCAACTCGGCACGGGGGACAGGAGTGTCCCCCTTACGGCGCGTTCACCGCGCCTTCACCTGCGTCCACGCCTCGTCGTAGAGCTTCGTCTTCGCGCCCAAGTCTTCGAGGAACTCCAGCTTCGCCATCACGTCGGGCGCAGGGTAGATCGCCGGGTTCCTCAAATCTTCCGGCTTGATGAACGCCCGCGCCGCCGAGTTGGGAGTCGCGAATTGCAGGAAGTTCGAGAGCCGCGCGCCGACCTTCGCATCAAGGACGTAGTTCATGAACTTCTCCGCGAGGTCGCGATGCGGGGCCTTCGCCGGGATGCAGAGATTGTCCACCCAGATCTGGCTGCCCTCGCGCGGGATGATGTAGCGCAGCGAGGCGTCGTCGGTCATCGCGCGCGCAGCCTCGCCGCTGTAAACGATGGCGGCGGCGACGCTTTTGGCGACGACTTTGTTCTTCGCGCCGACGCTGCCGTCGAAGCCGGTTGCGCGTTTCTTCGCCTCGATGACGAGGTCGCGTGCCTCCTTGAGGTGGGGGATCTCCGTGGAGTTGAGGCCGTGACCCTTAAACTTCAGCGCCGCCCCGAGGCAGTCGCGCACCGAGTCAATCAGCACGAACTTCCCCGGTTGCTGCTTCGCATCGAAGACCAGGCCCCACGTCTCTGGCACCGGCTTGCCCGCCGCAGGCCGCAGGAGGATGCCCACGGTTCCCCACTGGTAGGCCACGCTGAACTTGTTCCCCCGGTCATACGGCGGGTTGGCGAACTTCGGGTCGAGGTTCCTGAGGTTCGGCAGGTTCGCAGGACGCAACGGCGCGAGCAGCCCGAGCTTCACCATCGTCGGCACGAGATGGTCGGGCGGCACCACGAGATCGTAGAGCGCCGTGCCGCCGCCTTGGAGCTTCGCGAGCATCGATTCCGCGTCCTCATACACGTCCACCGTGACCTTGCAGCCGTGGGCTTGCTCGAACTCCTTCACCACCTGAGGGTCGAGGTATTCGCTCCAGATGAAGACGTTGAGCCTCGCCTTGGCAGCGGAAACCGGCGCGGCAATTCCGAGCGCAGCAAGCAGGAGAACGATGATGGAACGCATGAGTTCAGTAGGAAGGGCAGGGCAGGGGAGTTCAACGGGAAAATGCCCGTGGGTCGGATTGCCGCGCCAGAGTCTCACACTGCGTTCACCACCGCCTGCCCCTCAGATCATGTGGCAGAACATCGCGTCGCGGAGCTTCGGTTCAAACCAGGTGCTCTTCGGGGGCATGATGCCGCCGGCGTCGGCGATTTCCATCAGGTCCACAATGCTCGTCGGGAACATGCTGAACGCACACGCATACTCACCGCTGTTGACCAGCTTCTCCAACTCCGCTGTGCCGCGAATGCCACCGACGAAGTTGACGCGCTTGCTCGTGCGCGGGTCAGTGATTCCGAAGATGGGGTCGAGCACGAACTTCTGGAGCAGCGTCACGTCGAGCTTCTCGATGGGGTCGTTCGCCGCGGCGAACTGCGGGCGGAAGTGAAGCGTGCGCCATTGCCCGCCGAGGTAGAGGCCAACCTCGTGCTTGCGGGAGGGCTTCGGCGTGCCGGCGGGGTTGATGATGCAAAGGGCGTCCAGCTTCGCGAGAAGTTTAGCCGGAGTCAGGCCGTTCAAATCCTTCATCACCCTGTTGTAGGGCAGGATTTGCATCTGGTTGTGCGGGAAGGTGACGGTGAGGAAACCGTCGCTGTGGCCCGCGCCGTGTCGCGACGTGAAAACACGCCCCGCCGCCGCGCTGCGATGGTGGCCATCGGCGATGTAGAGCGAGGGAATGCTCGCGAACTGCTGCGAGATGAAGCGGATGTCCGCCGCATCGCGAATGCTCCACGAGGTGTGGCGGACGCCGTCCTTGCCCGTGAAGTCCACGTCGGGGGTCGTCGTGGTTTTGCGCGCGACGAACTCGTCCATGGCCGGGACTGCCTTGTAGGTGAGGAAGACGGGGCCGGTCTGGGAGTTGAGCGCCTCGATGTGACGCACGCGGTCGTCCTCCTTGTCCGGGCGGGTGAACTCGTGCTTCTTGATCGTGCCGTCGAGATACTCCTGCGTGCTGGCGGCAGCCACCAGTCCGGTCTGCGCGTGGCCGGCCATGATTTGGCGATAGAGATAGAAGCAGGGTTGAGTGTCCTGAACGAGAGCGCCGGAGGAAATGAGCTTGTCGAAGTTCTCTTTTCCCTTCGCGTAAACGGCGGGCGAGTAGAGATCGGTGCCGGGCGGGAGATCAATCTCCGGCTTGGAGACGTGGAGGAAGGAGAGCGGGTTGCCATCGGCCATGGCGCGGGCCTCGTCGGAGGACATCACGTCGTAGGGCAGTTCGCAGATGTTGAGGGCGAGGTCGGGCTTCGGGCGGAGTGCGGCGAATGGATTCAATGTGGCCATAAGGAGGTGGGAAGATAGAAACGGAGTTGCGGGAAGGCACGCGGAAAAGTGGACTGGCCGCGAAAGTGCGCAGAATGCATGCAGTGGAGGGGAAGGAGAATGCAGGAAGGCCGAGCGGTGATTGGGCCTCCAATGATTCCTTCCCTCTTCAGCGACCCTGCAAGAAAATGAGATGAGCCTTCCCGCTCGGAATCCTGATCTTGATCCTGCTCCTCCCCTGCCTCGGCGAAAGCAGGAGCAGGATTACGAGCAGGAGAAGGGGTCAGTCTCCGGCCGGTCCGGCCAGCTCGGCCTCACTGCGCGGCGACAGCTTGTGCCGCTGGGATCGCCGGCGATTGCACCGTCTGCACGCCGCGCATGTGCCGGTGGCAGTTCACGCAACTGATCGTGAGCTGGAACCACGCGACCGACGCGGCGTCCACGTTCTCCGAGCGCGCGGCCTTTTGCAGCGCCTCGGCGTGGCGGCGAAACTCGGCGGTGAACTGCTGGTATTCGGGCGTCTGGCGCGCCTGCCATCCGGCGGCCTGGCTCAACACCACGAGCTTCTGCGCGTTGGCGAAGATGGTGGCGAAGTTCTCGATGGCGATTCCTTCGAGCACCTTCTGCGAGCTTTCCAGCTTGAGCTTCATCACCTCACGCGTGGTGATCTTCGGGTCGTTTGGCGCGACGGTTGCGGCGACGCCGGCCAGGAGGGCAACTGCCAGCACTATGCTGAGAACGGTTCTTGTTTTCATAAGGCGACTCTGGCTGCGCGCCCGGACCTCATCGACTCACGGGCGCATTTCCCGATTCCTCCATCCACCGCACTCCGCTCATGCGGCAAAGCCGAAGCGGAAGGGCTCTTCCTCCGGCTTGATGCCCAGCGACGCGCACAGGTGCCGCGAGGCGAGCACGCCCGCCGCCGTCTTGAGCATCTTGTCGGACTCGTGGCGCGGCAGCTCCACGCCCTCGTGACGGATGGCGTGAAACTTGTAGCCGTGCTCCAGCACATGAACGAGGAACTCCTCGGCGGCCACGGGGTCGTCCGTCTGGTAGTGGTTCACATGGGCGTTTCGGCCGACATGGATGGCGTATTCGATGTGGTATTTCGCAAGCATAAGCCTGTTCAGTTGAGGTCTTTGGTGTTGCAGACCGACTGGTGAACCCGCTTCGCCCAGTCCCTGAAAATGTCGAGTGCCGCCGGCAGCGCCTCCATCCAGTCGAGACTGACTTTCACCGTGTCTCGCTGCGGGAGGCGGGCTGGCAGCGGCCAGCGACCGTCTGGCTTCGCCGCGACCGGACGGAACTGACTGTCCAGCCGCATCTTCATCTGCGCCCTGTCCTCGTCATAGCCCGCGTCGCCGGTGGCCAGCACCTCGACCGCGCCGCTGGGAGTCGCCAGCGTTTCCACGACTTCGCTGATGGAGAGGACTCGTCTCATACGGCGTGAAGCTGGAGCCGGTCGGCGCGCGTGGCTCACCGCAGGTTGCCCAAGGCTCGCCCAGATTTGCAAAGCGGCAGGCGTGACGGCATGAGTCGCGATGCGCGAAAGCGTTGCCAAACTTCCGGCCCTCCCCTTAATCTCCGCCAGCCCGCGAACGAAAGCGCGCGGCGCATTTGATGTCCGAGTTCAAAGTTCAATTTGAGATTTTCGAGGGGCCGCTCGACCTGCTTCTTTACCTCGTCAAGAAGGAGGAGGTGGACATCTACGAAGTCAACCTCACCAAGCTCGCCACCGAGTTCATCAGCTACGTGGACCTGATGCGGCAGCTCGATCTCGACATCGCCGGCGAGTTCCTCGTGATGGCTTCCACGCTCATGTATATCAAGAGCCGCGAGCTGCTGCCCAAGGATCTGCAGGTCGTCGTCGAGGGCGAGGAGGACGGCGAAGACCCGCGCTGGGAACTCATCCGCCAGCTCGTCGAATACAAAAAGTTCAAGGACGCCGCCGGCCGCCTGCAGGAGATGGAGCACACACAGGAGAACGTCTATCGCCGCACCGCGCCGAAGCTGGAGTTCGAGGCTCCGACGCAGCGGATGCAGGTCTCCATCTTCGACCTCGTCAACGCCGTCAACGTCATCCTCAAGCGCTTCGCCACCACCGACTCGCGCGACGTCTTCGAGGACAAGTGGACCGTCAGCGAGAAAATCGAGGCCATCGTCAACCTCATCCGCGAGCGGCCCGCCGTGAAGTTCTCCGAGCTGTTTGCTGAAGCGACCAGCCGCACCGAGGTCGTCGTGACTTTCCTCGCCATGCTGGAGCTGATTCGCCTCAAGCAAATCGTCATCGCCCAGGCCGAGGAGTTTTCAGAAATCGAGATTTCCCAAGCTCCGCCGCAGCCAATCACGCCGCCGGAACCTCCCACCGATGCCGCTCCCGCCCCCGCTGCCGAACTGAACCTTCGAATGAATTAGCATGGAACTCAAAACCATCATCGAGGCCGTCCTCTTCAACTCCCAGAAGCCGCTGAGTCCGAAAGAACTCCGCGACGTGCTCGCCCAGACCGCCGAGAACTCCGAGGAGTCGCTCGCCAAGTCCTTCAAGAAGACGAAGGACGAAGAACTCATCTCCGTGCTCGAAACGCTCGCGCAGGAACACGCCACCGCCGCGCGCACCTTCCGGCTCGTGTGCGTCGCCGGCGCGTGGCAGTTCGTCAGCCAGCCGGAGTTCGCTCCGTGGATTAAAACCCTCGTCGGCGAGAAGAGCCGCCCCGGCCGCCTCTCGCAGCCCGCGCTGGAGACGCTCGCCATCATCGCCTACCGCCAGCCGCTCACGCGCGCGGAGATGGAGCAGATTCGCGGCGTGGCCGTGGACGGCGTGATGCAAACGCTTTTGGAGCGCGGCATCGTCGAGCAGGTCGGCCGCGCCGAAGTCGTGGGCCGCCCCGTGCTCTACGGCACCACGCCGGCGTTCCTTGAATACTTCGGTCTGCGTGGCCTCGAAGACCTCCCCGCCGCCGATGAGTTGCGCAAGATTCCCGTCAAGAAACCCGAGGCACTCCTCACCGTCGAACCCGGCCTCGCCACTGCACCGCCGGAGCAACTGGCATTGCAGGAAGTGACCCCGCGCGAGTCGGCTCCAACCGAAGCTGTGGCTAAGGAGCCGCGCACAAGCTCTCCCGCTGCACCGCCCGCAGACCCGTCCGCTTGGACTTGAGCATCTCGCCATGACCATTCCCGAACATCGCAAGGCCATTGATACCCTCGACGCCAAGCTCGTCGCCCTGTTGAACGAGCGCACCAAGCACGTCCTCGGCATCGGCGAAATCAAGCGCAAGGCCGGCGAGGAAATCTACGTCCCGTCCCGCGAACGCCAGGTCTTCCAGCGCATCCTCAAGAAGAACACCGGCCCCATCACCGACGCCTCGCTCCGCGCCATCTACCGCGAAATCATGTCCAGCGCGCTCGCGCTTGAAAAGTCCATGACCATCGCCTACCTCGGCCCGGAGGCGACCTTCACGCACCAAGCCGCCATCCAGCGCTTCGGCTCCAGCCTGCTTTATGCGGCGCAGAAGACCATTGCCGATGTCTTCAACGAAGTCGCCAAAGGCCGCGCCGACTACGGCGTCGTGCCCGTCGAGAACTCCACCGAAGGCGTCGTCACGCACACGCTCGACATGTTCGTGGACAGCGACCTGAAGATTGTTTCCCAAATCGTCCTGCCCATCTCGCATTGCCTCGTCAGCAAGTCCGGTCGCGTGCACATCAAGAAACTCTACGTCCACCCGCAGTCGCTCGCGCAATGCCGCGCATGGGTCCACAAGAACCTCGCCGGCGCGGAAATTGTCGAGACCTCCTCCAACGCCCGTAGCGCCGAATTGTCCGCGAAGGAAAGGCATTCCGCTGCTATCGCCGGCCTGCTCGCCGCCGAGAAATACGGCGTGCCCGTGCTGGAGCACGACATTCAGGACAACGCCGCCAACGCCACGCGCTTCCTCGTGCTGGGCCGCAAGTGCAGCCCGCCCACTGGCCACGACCGCACCAGTCTCATGTTCAGCATCGCGGACGAGGTCGGCGCCCTGCACCGCGCGCTCGCGCCCTTCCGCAAGTTCCGCCTCAACATGACCAAGATTGAGAGCCGCCCCAGCAAGCGCCGCGCGTGGGAGTATTTCTTCTTCGTGGACTGTGACGGCCACTCCAACGACACGAAAGTGGCGAAAGCCATCGCCCAACTCGGCACGCAATGCAGCTTCGTGAAGGTGCTCGGCTCCTACCCGAACGCGGAGTAGTGGGGCAGGCGTCCCGCCTGTCTTCCCGGGCGTCTCGCCCGCGAACAACTCAAGGCGGTGCAAACGCGAGCGACATCACTGCGTCCGCCCCAATCCAACACACGCAATGAAACTGCGGCTGATGTAGAAACCGCCCCGAGAAAACTCCGTCGCCTGTCAGCTCAATTTCCCGCAGCGCTAGCGACTCCCACTTACACGCCAGCCCGCAGCCCAGCGCCTTGCCCAGCGATTCGCGCGCCGTCCACAGCAGCAGCAACGCCGTCGCCTCCGGCAGTGAAGTGACCTTCAACCAAGCCTCTTCCTCCGCCGACAACGGCACGCCCTTGCGCACCGTCTCAGCTCGTCGGTCGTCTATCAGTTCCAAGTCCAGCCCGACCCGCTCGCCAGCCGCGAACGCCACCGCTACGCCCAGCCCATTCACATGGCTGAGGCTGACGCCGAGTGCCGGCGACTTGCAGCCGCCGTCGGTCGCTCCCATCGCGAGTGAAGGCGGCGACTGCAAATCACCGGCACGCACCACTGGTTCGCCGCGCTCACCGTTCCCGATTTCAAAGGACCGCAGCCGCTGCGCCAGTGCTTCTGCCTCTCCCCCACCGGGGGAGAGGGCCGGGGTGAGGGGGCTGCTTGCGCCAAGCGCGGGGGCTGCCTCAGCGCCCGCCGCCAACGCCAGTTTCCCCGCGAGCCTGCCCAGTGTGAAATTCTCCCGTGGCTGCCCAAACTTGAACGCGCCCGCCCGCGTGCTATCTGCGGTAGTCAAAAAAGAATCCACCGGCAACTCCATCAAGTCAGCAGCGTTCGCGCTGGCAAACCACACTGGCGAGGTCAGCCCTGCCAGTTGTAGTCGCACCGCCCGCCCAGTCAGCGGGCGCGGTGCGAAGAGGGTTTGCCAGTCGGGAAACATCAGCCGCCTTGTTTTAAGTGTTCCGCCAGCCGCCGCAACCCTTCCTCCGTCGTCACCTTCGGGACGTAGCCGAAGTCGCGCTTCGCCGCCGAGATGTCGAACCAGTGCGCCGTGGACATCTCGCGCACCACAAAGCGCGTCAGCCGCGGCTCGCGCTCGCTGCCCGTCACGCGGGAGAACGTCTCGAAGCCCCACGCGAGCGCCATCGCGACCGGCACCGGCACGCTGCGTGTCACGGGTGGCAGACCGGCCGCCGCGAGCATCCGGTTCACCATGTCCCACAGCTCAACCGGCTCGCCGTTTGAGATGAAGTAAGCTTTGCCCGCGCAGGTCGCGGCCGGCGCGAGCACGTCCGCTGCCAGTAGGTGCGCGTCCGCCGCGTTCTCGATGAACACGCTGTCCACAAGCTTGCTCTGCGTTCCGATGCGGCGGAGCTGACCGGCCTTCGCCCGCGCGATGAGGCGCGGCAGCAGGTGGTTGTCGCCCGGCCCCCAGATGAGATGCGGACGCAACGCAAGGGTCGCGAGCGTCGGTGAGTTGGCCTTGAGCACGAGTTGCTCCGCCAGCGCCTTCGTGTGCGGGTAATGCGCCTCGAAGTGCGGCGGATACGGCATGGCTTCATCCACGCCCGCCATGTCCCGCCCATCGAAGACCACGCTTGGCGAACTGGTGTGGACCAGTCGCCGGATGCCGTGCGCGCGGCAAGCGGCCAGGACGTTCTCCGTGCCCAACACGTTCGCCCGGTGATAGTCCTCGTAAGCTCCCCAGAGGCCCGCCTTCGCCGCGACGTGGAAGATGATGTCGCAGCCGCGCGCCGCTGCGGATACCACCGACGTATCAGCGATGTCCCCACGCACGTGCTCCGCGCCCAGTTCGCGCAGCGCTGGATGGTCCTGCCGCGACAAGCTCCGCACCGTGTCACCCCGTGCCCGCAGCGCCCGCACAATGGCAAGCCCGAGAAAACCACCGCCGCCAGTGACGAGTGTGTTCATCCGAGCTGCTCCTTCGCCCACCCGGCGAGTTGCTCGCGGAAGATTTTTGCGTTGTGCCGGATGTCCACGGGGAACGCGGGGTGGAACAGCACGGTGCGGATGGTCTGCGTGTGCGGGAACCTCGCGGCCAACGCCAGCAGTTCCGCTCGCAGTTTCGCCTCGTCCTGCCCGCGCGCCTCGGCTTCCAGCTCGATGCAGATGACTGGCTCCATGTCACCCGCGCGCGGCACGCCCACGAGCGCAGAGCGGAAGACGGCCGGGTGCGTGTTGAAGATGGCCTCGCAGGTAATAGTGAAGAGCGTCCCAGCGCTTGTGATGACGCGCTGTGACTTGCGTCCGCAAAACCAGATGCGTCCACGTTCGTCCAGGTAACCCACGTCGCCCATGCGGTGGAAGAACTTGCCGTCAGAGGCGGGAATCTTCGCCTGCGTGGTGGAGGCCGGGCGGTTGAAGTAGCTCCGGGTCGCATGCGGGGCTTGCACGGCGATTTCGCCTATCTCACCGCGCGGAAGTTCGAGGGCATCGCTCCATGTGGCGATGGCTTCGTCGGTGATGCGGATGATTTTAACGGTGAGACTGGGCACGGGAAGGCCGACGCAGACGCCTTTGCCCAACTCGGTTTGAGCGCGCGTCTCGCCGAGGATTTCGTCGCTGCCGATGCTGGCGACGGGCAGGGATTCCGTTGCGCCGTAGGGGGTGAAGACTTGCGCGCCGGGCGGGAGCATCGCGGCGAAACGCGCGAGCGCCTTTGCCGGCACGGGCGCGCCGGCGGAGATGGCGCGGCGGAGTGTGGGGAGCTTGACCCCGTGCGTCTCGCCGTGGCGGCCGAGGCGGTTGATGACCGCCGGCGAGCCGAACATGTTCGTCACGCCGAAGCGCTCGATGGCGGCGGTGATAATAAACGGGTCCACCTGCGCGGGGCGGGTGAAGTCCATCTCGGGCAGCACCTCGGTCATGCCCAGCGCGGGTCCGAACAGCGCGAACAGCGGAAACGTGGGCAGGTCAATCTCATCAGGCTGGATGCCGTAGAGCGCGCGGATGTGCTCGACCTGCGCAGTGAAAATCTCGTGGGTGTAAACCACGCCCTTCGGCCGCCCAGTGCTGCCGCTGGTGAAAAGGATGGCGGCAGTCTCGTCCGGCGTGGGAATGACGGGGGAGAAAGTTTCCCCCCTAGCTCCGAGCGAGCGTGCCTGCTCCAGCGTGTGTCCACCCCAGAACCATCTCGTTCCCACCGTGACGGGAATCGAAACCGACGGTGCCCAGCCCAGCAGCACGCGCGCGGCTTGGGCCTTGGAAATGCCGATGAACGCCTGCGGTTCGGCCTCGGCGAGACAGTTGGCGAAATTGCTCAAGCCGATGCCGGGGTCAATCAGCACGGGCACCGCTCCGAGCTTGAACAGCGCGAAGGTCAGCGCGAAGAAGTCAAGGCTCGGCGGCACGAGCAGCACAGCGCGGGTGCCGCGCCGGATGCCGATGCGCTCGAAGCCGCGCGCCATCTGGCTGCTCACCGCGTCGAGTTCGCGGAAGGTGTATTGCGTGTAGTGGACGCCCTGCGCGTCGCGGCGGGCAGGGAACAGCACGGCGGGCCGGGCCGGCTGCCGCTCCGCCATCACGGCGAGGTGCGAGGCGATGTTGGCTGTGACCGTGGCAGACACGTTCACGCCTTGACCGGGTGCTTGGCGAAGAACTGCTTCACCAGTGTGAGGATTTCGTCCGGCTTGTCTTCGAGCACGAGGTGGCCCGCGTCGGGGAAGCGGTGGACTTCGGCTGGCGGCAGGAGGCGCTTCCACTCGGCGAGGAAGTGGTCGTCAAAGACCCAGTCCTTCGCGCCCCAGCAGATGAGCGTGGGTGTGTGCTGGAATTGCGCGAGCTTGCCCTGCACTTCGCTGACGAGCGCGTGCGTCGGGTGCTCCGGCGTGAGCGGGATGTCCTGCACGAAGCGGAGCTGCGCGAGGCGGCTGGACTTTGCGGCGTGAGGTGTCAGGTAGGCGTCGCGCTCGACGGTCGAGAGCTGGCGTGTGGCCACGCCCCAGCGCGTGACGAGGCGGACAAAGAGTCCGGTCTTGCGGATGAGGAGTGCGTCGAGCGGCGTGTTGCGGCAGACCCAGAGCGAGGGCGGGAGCTTCTTGGTTTTGGGCAGGTGGAAGGCACCGGTATTCAGCAGCACGAGCCGCGCGATGCGTTCCGGGTGCCGCGTGGCGTAGGTCATGCCAATCATCCCGCCCCAGTCGTGCAGCACGAGCGTGAACTTCGGCGGCAGCTTCAGGTGTTCGATGAGCGCTTCGAGGTCGCGCACGCGGCGTTCGAGCGTGAATTCGTAGTGTGCGTCATCGGGCTTGTCGGAGAAGCCGCAGCCGATGTGGTCGGGCGCGATGACGCGGCACTGCCTGCGCAAGCCGAGCACGAGTTTGCGATAGTAGAAAGACCACGTCGGATTCCCGTGCAGCATCACGACCGCCTCGCCGCTGCCCTCGTCGAGGTAGTGCATGGCAATGCCGTCGCGGTCGAGCGTGTGGCCGACAAAGGGGTAGTGTTCGCGGCGGAAGTTCACGGGGCGGGAGGAGTAGCTGGGGTGTGGCTCATGTTCACCATTCGAGTCCCATCATCAAACAGGTTAAGCCGCTGCCGATGCCGAGGAAGGCGGTGCGCTGGCCGGGTTTCAAGACGCCCCGTTCGGCAGCGATGGCGGCGGTCACGGGCAGCGCTGCGGTGCCCATGTTGCCGAGGTAGCGGAACGTCGTGTAGTCCTTTTCACGCGGCACGCCGATGGATTTTAGAATCGCATCCTGATGCCCGCTGCCGACTTGGTGGCAAATCACTCGGTCTACATCCGTTGCATTCCAGTTCATCGCGTCGAGGAAGCGACTCCAAGTCTGCTGGCCCAGCGCGACGCCGTTCTTCAACACTGCGACGGAGTCGGTGACCATGAACTGTTCGTGCAAGCCTTCAGCGTTGGGCTTGATGCCCCAACGACAAAGATGGTGAAACTCTGGCGCGACTTCGGACACCGCGCCTAGCAGACGATGCGTCCGCAAGTTCGGGAAGGAACCATCCGTGAGCAGCACCGCGATCGCGCCGGAGCCGCCGGTGAACGTGGCGAGCGCGGGGGCGAACTCGTCCATGCCGCCGGTGCCATTGAGCATCCGCACGAGGGCAATCTCGTTAATCTCCCGCGCGCTTTCGCACGAGACGACGAGGCCGGCTCGGATTTGGTTTAGCTCAATGCGGTTGGCGACTTCAATCATCCCGTTGAGCACGCCGAGGCAGGCGTTGCTCAGGTCATACACCCACGCGCCGCCGCGTAGGCCGATCCCGTCCGCGACCGCGCAGGCGGTGGCCGGCTCGAAGTTTTCGCGGCACACGCCGCAGTAGAGGAGCATCCCGAGGTCGCTCGCGCTGAGGCCCGCCTTCGCCAACGCCTTGCGCGCGGCGGCTGTCGCGCCTTGCGAAAGCGGCGTGTTAGGCTGCCACCAGCGGCGCTCCGTGATGCCGGTCCAGACTTCGAGTTGGCCGGGTTGGAGATTCAGGCGCGAGTAAGCGGGTGCGAGGCGTTCCTCCAGTTCAGCCGTGGTGACCACGACCGGTCCCAGCTCGTAGCCGAGTGCGGAGACGAACACGCGTTGGTATTTGGGCATCATGTTACGCGGAGACGGAGGGAGACACGGATTGCACGGATTGGCACTGATTGAAAACCGGCTGAAAACACGTCGCGCCGAGTGCGCTGCTTCCATCCGTGAAAACCCGTGCAATCCGTGTCCAAAAAATGCCTCTCGTAAGCGTCTTCATTCGCTCACCCCGCGCACGACGAAGTTCTTCATCCCATAAATCACGCGGCCATCCACGCACAGGAAGCCCTCGCCCGTCAGCGTGCGCGTCGCGTCGTCTACGGCGGTCACAACGGCCTCGACGGTCACGAGCACGTCGCGCGGGATGACCTGGCCGCGATAGGTCCACTCGTGCTGCGTGTTGGTTGCGACTGCTTCCCAGCGCGTGCCGGGAGCGTGGCCCCAGCGCTGGACGGCGGCGAACTTGAGCAGTTGCAGGAACGACTCCAGACCGAGCGAGCCGGGCACGACGGGGTCTTGGTAGAAGTGCGCCTGGAAGAACCACTCGTCGGCGTTCACGCGCTTCGTGCCACGAATGAAGCCGAGTCCCTTCGGCCCGCCATCGGCGACGAACACGGTGATGTCGTCCACCATCCGCAGCATCGTGTCGGCGAATGGCGCGGTGGTCGGATACCGCAGTGCCTTCGCGCGCGCCAGTTCAGCGGCGCTTGGCTGATACAGCTTCGCGCCCTTGATGCCTTCCTGTTTTTCAAGAGCGGCCTTCGGGAAGAAGCCGAAGTAGGTATCGCCGCGATAAATCTTCTCCGCACCCGCCCACACCTCGAACTCGAACCACTGGATGATCATCCCCGCCGAACTGGAGAGCCGCGTGTTCTTGATGCGTGTGGTGAGCGTGCCGACGCCCGGCCGCACGGGCGCGAACTGCGTGCCGGTGCCGCCGAGGTTGCGGTAGGAGAGGTCATCGCTGCTCGTGAGCGCGGAGCCGAGGTAGCCGGAGAGCCAGCCGCAGGGTTGCAACGCGATTTCCAGCAGGATGGCGAACGGCATGTCGCCCTGGCGGTTCGCGGCGAAATACCACTCGCCCGGCGGCACATCGTAATCCGCCGCCACCTCGCCGCCCGCGACCATCTTGAACGCCTCGCACCCGCGAATCTCCGTGACACGGTCGAGGAACTGATACGGCGCACGCGGCAGCCGCGCGATGCGACGCGACGCACCCGCGTCGAAAATGCGGTAAGGCTTGCCGAAGGCGTCGGAGGGATTGCCGCTGGAGAATGCCGTGATGCGCTCCGGGCCGTAGAGAGCGGACTTCGTAGCCGCCGACGTGAGGAGGCGGTCTGATTGAAGCGCGCTCCCTTCCCCCTCACCCCGGCCCTCTCCCTTGGGGCGCGGGAGAGACGTCTTCAGCGCGCGGCCGGCGCCGGGTGCGCGCGACCTA
>SXGQ01588068.1_pt1 | contig 30649 bp, 22 predicted proteins | sample 3178371 | NCBI WGS metagenome assembly SXGQ01 (sample SAMN11356859, study PRJNA531348) | freshwater metagenome | isolation source: freshwater sample F1-20 | place: China: Fuxian Lake, Yuxi | collected 2017-12-25
GAGGCGGGCTGAGCCTAGCAGGCTGTGGCCAAACAGCCTGCTGCACCTCATGGATGAGGTGCCGGGAGCGCCGCTCCCGTGAAAAGCGCAGCTTTTCGGGTGGCCAAAGGCCAAGGATGGACTTTGGCCACGGACTGCTAGCGAAACTCAACGGAACGCTAGTCTATCCCAAACTCTGCTCCTCTCGATCGACGGCCTCATGTAGACTGCCCGACGGCCCGGGGTGTCACGGCCCGTCGCCGGCGCGGATCCAGGCCTCGTTGCAGGCGACGTGTTTCATCGACTTCCCGGCGGGCACGAAATAGCTGTAGACGACATGGATCGTGCCGTCGCGGCCCTGCGTGACCGCCGGGTAATGGAACGACCCTTCCGCGCTCGTCGCGGGGCCGCGGCCTTCGAGATGACGGCGGTGGGGCCAGGTCTTCCCCTCGTCGTCAGAGAGGGCGACGACGAGGCTGCCACGCCCGCTCGTGGTGTCGTTGCAGACCAGCAGCCAACTCCCCGAGGCGAGCCGGAGGGCGTCGAGCCCGGAACCGGGATTGGGCACGTCGAGGGTGCCGACCGCCCCCCATGAGTGCCCGCCGTCTACCGACTCCGCCGTGCGGATCCGCCCGAGCGGGCCGTTCTCACGCATGTAGGCGACGAGCGTGCCGTCGCTGCGCTCGACCACGGCCGGCTGGATGTTGCCGAAGCCGATCAACGGCTCGCCGGCCCGCCAGGTCGCCCCGTCGTCGTCGCTCAGGGCCATCAACGAGCACGACCAGGTGTCGCTGTAGAGCGGCAGCACGATCCGCCCGGTGGACAGGGTCGTCGGCTTGCAGCGCGGCTGCCAACCGAGCCGCTGGAGGAGTCGGTCGTCGAGGCGCGCCTTCCATTCCTCCGCCTCCTCGCGCAGGCCGGGGGCGGCAGCGAGCAATTCGTCCCAGCGCTCCTCGAGGAGGGCGCGGCCCCGGGGGGCGAAATCGTCCGGCTTGAGCCAGATCGGCTCCTGCCACTCCCAGCGCGGTGCGCCGGGGCCGAGATGGTCGCTCGACCGGCGCGCGTGGGTCACGGCCGACTCCCAGCGGTTGTCGAGGATCACCGGCCAGAACAACCACAGCCTCCCCTGCCGGTCGATCGAGAGACAGGTGTTGCAGTCGGGGAAGCCGGGCGTGTCGGCCATGAGGAACGGCTCGCCCCACGTGTCGGCACCGGGCGTGAGACGGGCGCCATGGACCGCGACGTCGTCCGCCTTCCGCTCCCCCGAACCGCGGTACCACGACACGAGCAACTGGCCGTCGGCGCACTCCACGATCCCGGGCGCGTGGTTGTGGCGCGGGTCGAGCGGAAACACGAGTTCGGCGCGGTGCACCGGGGCGGACGGGCGCACGGCGGCGGTCGCGTCGGTCGGTTGGTCACCAGGGGCGACGGTCGTCGGGAGGCACCATGACGCGATGGCGGCCGCCATCAGCAGGCGGCGCGGGGTCGGTCGCAGATTGGTCTCGTCCACGGTCCACTCCTCGGCGCGGCTGGATCGGAACCGCGCCCCGTCTCCCGTGGCCCGGCATCGTCTCCCCTGCAAGCAGCATAAGGCGCGGCCGGCGAGGCACGGAACGGCCCCGGGCTCCCCCGCGACGGCGATCGTTCCCGGCCGCTGGGTCAGCGCTCGGGTGCCATGGAGAGCGATCCCACCGGAACCGGCACCAGCGGCGGCCGCACGTCGTCGCATGTCCAGCCGAACACCACCGCGGTGCACGTGCCGCAGACGCGCCCCTGACACGGGCCCATCCCCACGCGGGACAGGAGCTTGGCCTCGCGCCATCCGGTGAAGCCGCGGAGCCGCCCTGCGGCGACATCCTCGCAGCGGCAGACGATCGTCTCGTCGTCGGCGAGGGTGGCGAGGCGCGGATCGAGGGCGAACGTCCGCTCGAGCCGTGCGGCGAAGCGCCGGGCGCGGTGCGCTGGCGCGCGGAGGCGATCGGCCTCCCGCTCCCTGCCGGCCGCCACGAGGCCGGCGCGGCGCCCCTCGACGAGGCTTTTCTCCAGCCCCCCGACACCGGTGCACTCGCCGGCCGCGAGCACGTCGCCCACGCTCGTCCGCTGCCACTGGTCGACCCACACCCCCGCCGCACCGATCCGGCACCCGAGGGCGCGGGCCACCTCGGTGTTGGGCACGAGGCCGAACCCGGCGGCGAGGATGTCGCATGCCAGCTCGGTGTCGCGCTCGCGGCCGGGCCCACCGGCGCGCAGCGTGACCACCAACCCGGCGGCCGCCGGCCGCACCGCGATGGGAAAACACCCGGGGCGCAGCACCGGCCCGATCGCCCGCCGCAGCGAGAGCGCCTGCGCGAGCTTCGACGGCGCGGCCAGCAGCCCCGCGCCGAACCGCGCCAGCCGCCAGGCGCCGGCCTGCTCGGCGATTGCCACGAGGCGCCCTCCGCGCTGCACCACCAATTCCCCCACCGCCAGCAGCAGAGGCCCGCTCCCCGCCACCACCACGCGTCGGCCGGCGACATCGAGCCCCTGTTTGACCAGTGCCTGCAGTCCTCCCGCCCCCACCACCCCCGGCGTCGTCCAACCGGGAAAGGGGACGAACCGTTCGCGCGCACCGGTGGCGAGCACGACGCGCCGCGGCGCGAGCCGCACCAGGCTCTCCCGCTCATCCGCACCGTGCGGACCACGCACCACGACGGCGGGACCGGGTCCGACCGACACCACGGCGGTGCCCGGCACCACCGCCGCGCCGCACGCCGCCAACCGGCGCAGTGCCGCTCCCGCGGCTCCCGCCGCGCCCCCGCCGCGCCAGATCTGGCCCCCGGGGGCGGGATTGTCGTCGATGACGAGCACCCGGCTGCCTGCCTCGGCGGCGGCCGTGGCGGCGGCGATCCCCGCCGGCCCGGCCCCGATCACGAGCACGTCGATCGGGTCGGCGCCGCGGATCGCAGCGGCGGCGCCACTCGGCGCGGTGGCATTGTCAGCCATCGGTGCGCACCTCCATCCCGTCGCGGACCGCGAGCATGCAGGTCCGCTCATGGGGCCGCCCATCGACCGTGGCCCGGCACTCGAAGCAGATCCCCATCCCGCACAGCGGCCCGCGCGCGGCGCCGGCCACGCTTTGGCGGATCGTCCATCCGCTGCCGTCACCACGATTGACACGATTGAGCAACGCCGCGGCGACCGACTGGCCCGCCGGCACGGTGACCGGCACCCCGTCGATCCACACCAGCACCGACGACCGAGGCTGATCAGTTTGACTCATGACGGATCCCCGGGGAATGGAGCCGCGCCGGTCGGAACGGCTCCACCGGAATGGCCGACGCCCGCCCGAGCAGGGCGGCGGCGAGGACCTCGGCGGTGGCGGGCGCGGTGGTGATGCCCAGACCCTCGTGGCCGGTCGCGAGCCACACCCCTTCCGCCGCGGGCCAGGGGCCGACCAGCGGCAGCCCGTCGGGCGTGGCGGCCCGGAGCCCCGTCCAACTGCGGATCGCCGGCACCGACCCCAGCCCGGGCATGAATTCGAGGCATCGCGCGAGCATGCGCGACAGCATCGCCTCGTCGATCCCACGGCTGGTGACGTCGATCTGCCGTGACGAGCCCACGAGCAACTGGCCTGTCGCCCGCGGCTGGACATTGAAGGCGACCGAGTCGGTGCCGACGTCGTGGGCGCGCTTCACGTAGCCCAGTTCCACCAGTTGGCTCGTCACCATGCCCGGCACCCGGTCGGTGATCACCAAGTGCCCCTTGCGCGGGCGGACAGGCACGTCCGGCACGAGCGCCGCGGCGGCGGCGCCGGTGGCGACGACGACGACGTCGGCATCGAACACCGTGCCATCCGCGAGACGCACGGCGCCCGATTCACCGAGGGCGACGACCTCGGCACCCCGATGGACGACCGCTCCTGCCGCGACCGCCTCCGCAAGCATCCAGGCCGCCACGGGGGGCGGGTAGACGACCGCGTCGTCGGGCACGAGCAACCCGCCGGCGAGGCCCCCCCGCAGCGCCGGCTCGCGGCGGGCCAACTCGCGTGCGTCGATCATCCGGCAGGCGATCCCGGTGGCGGCCAGCCGCCCGGCCTTTGCCTCCGCCTCGGCCATCTCGTCGTCATCGGCGGCCACCCACAGGGTGCCGGTGCGACGATACTCGGCGGCGGCGGGGAGCCGATCGGCGAGGCTCTCCCACACCTCCCGGCCGCGGGCGGTGAGCGCCAGTTGCGCCGGGGAGTCGTCCATGACGACGACATGCCCCATCCCGGCGGCAGTCGCTCCGCCGCCGGGAAAGCGGGCCTCGTAGACGGTCGCCCGGCAACCGGCGCGGGCCAGCGCGGCGGCGGCGGCGGCGCCTACGATCCCGGCACCGACGACGGCGACCTTCATCCTGCCACCCGATTCCCCGGCCGCACGATGACCACCGGCCTCCGACGGTCTCCACCGGCAGCATACAATCCGCCGACGGTTCACCCCCAGGAAGCCACCCATGCCGATCGACTGGTGCGGCGTCTACGCCGCGGCGACGACCGAGTTCCATCCCGACGAACGGCTCGACGCCGCCGCCACCCAGCGGCACTTCGAACGGCTGATCGACGCCGGGATCCACGGTCTCGTGGTCATGGGCACGGTCGGCGAAGGCACGTCGCTCGATGCCGACGAGAAGCGCGAGGTGCTCCGGATCGGCATCGCGGCGTCGCGCGGGCGCGTGCCGGTGGTCACGGGGGTGGCGGAATACACCACGCGCGCCGCCTGCCGCTGGGCCGCGGAGGCGGAACGTCTCGGGGCCGACGGTCTCATGGTCCTCCCCGGCATGGTCTACAAGCCGCGGCCGGTGGAGAATCTCGCCCACTTCCGCGCCGTCGCCCGCGCCAGTCGCCTGCCGGTGATGCTCTACAACAATCCGGTGTCGTACGGCGTCGATCTCCGTCCGGAGCAGATCGCGGAGCTGGGGGACGAGCCGACCATCGTCGCCGTCAAGGAGTCGAGTGACGACCCGCGGCGCATCACCGACATCGCCAACCTCACCGGCGACCGCTACGTACTCCTCTGCGGCGTCGATGACCTCGTGCTCGAGAGCGTCGTCCTCGGTGCCCGCGGCTGGGTCTCGGGCCTGGTGAACGCCTTCCCGGCCGAGAACCGACTGCTGTGGGATCTCGCCATGGCCGGACGCCTCGACGAGGCCCGGGCGGTCTACCGCTGGTACACCCCGCTGCTCCACCTCGACACCCGCCCCACCCTCGTGCAGTGCATCAAGCTGGCGGCGGTGGCGACCGGCCTCGGCGGCGAGACGGTGCGCGCACCGCGGCGGCCCCTCGACGGCGCCGAACGGGAGGAGGTGCTGGCGATCGTGCGCGAGGCGATCCGCACCCGCCCGCCACTCCGACCGATCGCGACATGAGCGCCCCCCTCCCACCCCTGGGGCTGCAGGTGGTCGATTCGCACACCCTCGGCGAGCCGACGCGGATCGTCGTCGATCCGGTTGCCGCGGGCTGGCTGGCGGGGAGCGGCACGATCCGGCAGCGCCGCGACACCTTCCGGCGCGATCACGATCCGCTCCGCCGGGCGCTCGTCGCCGATCCGCGCGGCGCCGAAGCCATGGTGGGGGTGATCCTCGCGCCCCCCGCCGATCCACGCTGCCGGTTCGGCGCGATCTATTTCAACCGCGTCGGCTATCTCGACATGTGCGGCCATGCCACGATCGGGTTGGCGGTGACACTCGGGCATCTCGGCTGGATCCAGCCCGGCCGCTTTGATCTCGAGACACCCGCCGGCGTGGTCGTCGTCACCTGGCACGGTGGCGCCAGCGCCTCGTTCGAGAACGTGCCGGCCCGGCGCACCGCGCGCGGCGTCCGCCTCCGCTGCGACGACGGGCACGAGGTGACCGGCGACATCGCCACGGCCGGACTGTGGTTCTTCATCACCTCCGACCACGGCGAGGTGGTGGAACCGGCGTCGATCCCCCGGCTCACCGCCCGCGGCTGGGCGATCCGCCGGGCGCTCGAGGCGCGCGGGCTCAGCGGTGACGCGGGGGAGGTGATCGATCACGTCGTCCTCCTCGGGCCGCCGGCCGATCGGGCCAACCAGGGGTGCAACTTCGTCCTCTGCCCCGACGGCGCCTTCGACCGTTCGCCGTGCGGCACCGGCACCAGCGCCCTGGTCGGCTGCCTCCACGAGGACGGCGCGCTCGCGGCGGGCGCGGTGTGGCGTCAGGAGAGCATCCTCGGCGGTGTCTACGAAGCCACGGTGCGGCGCGATGCCGATGGCGCCATCGTGCCGACCGTCCGCGGGAGTGCCTGGATCACCGGCGAGACCGTTCTCCGCTTCGGCGCCGACGATCCCTACCGGCTCGGCCTGCCGCCGCGCGGCGCACCGGGAGGGTCACCGTGAGGCTGCCCGAGGCCCTCGTGCAGTGGGTGGCGGCGGCGCGGGCCGCCGTGCTCCCGGCGAAGCGCCGGCTGCTACCGGTCGATGCCCGCGGTCCCGCCGCCGCGCAGGAGATCGCCGCCCTGCTCGCCGGCCCCGCCCCCTGCATGATCAGCCGCTTCGGCTCGACCGAACTGGCGGCACTGCTCTCGGTGTGGGACATCCGTGATCCGCGCAGTGTGTGGGCGAAGCGCTGGAAGGTGCTTCTCGGCGAGATGCGCGCGACCGACCGCTGGAGCACCCGGATCCGCACCCACATGGCCGATTGGTCAGGCTTCTTCCCCCTCACCGACGAGGCGCTCGGGCGGTTCGCCGACCGGCTCGCCGCCGATGCGCGGGGCATCGACCTACTCGGGTCGTGGCTCCCGGAGGAGCGGCGCGTGCGCCACCTCTTCCCCCGGGCGCGGCTGATCCCGGGCCGCGACCTGCGGCCCGAACTCCACGATCCGCCCTGGAGCCGTTCCCTCGCCGGGCAGCGCGTGCTCGTCGTCCATCCGTTCGCCGAGTCGATCCGCCGGCAGTATGCCCGCCGCGAGCGCCTCTTCCCGGGCCGCGACGTGCTCCCGGCCTTCGAGCTGCTCACGGTGCCGGCGGGGCAGTCGCTCGGCGGCGCGAGCCACGGCTTCCCCGACTGGTTCGCGGCCCTCGACTGGATGTGTGCGCGGATCGACGAGCACGACTACGACGTCGCCCTGATCGGCGCCGGGGCCTACGGGATGCCGCTGGCGGCCCACGTGAAGCGATCCGGGCGCAAGGCGATGCACCTCGGCGGACCGGTGCAGATCATGTTCGGGATCCTCGGCGGCCGCTGGGACGACGACCCGGTGATCGAGGCGCTGAAGAACGACGCCTGGACGCGGCCGCTGCCCGAGGAGCGCCCCCCGACCGCCGACCGTGTCGAGCAGGCCTGCTACTGGTGAAGCGGCCCGTCGTGCCCTGTCCCCCCACTCACCGTCCCCTCAGTCAGCGGAGAACCCCATGGCCCGACCGACCGACGTGCAGGTGATCGGTGCCGCTGTCTTCCTCCTCCCGGTGCAGATGCGGGTGCCGCTCAAATTCGGCGGCCAGGTGGTCGACTGCGTCACCTGCGCGCGCACGGCGGTGCGCGTGCGCGGGGCCGACGGCTGCACGGCGATCGGGTGGGGGGAGACACCGCTGGCAGTGCAGTGGGGTTGGCCCTCGGCCACGCTCTCCTACACGGCGCGCCACGACGCGATGGTGCGTCTCTGCAGCGCCGCCGCCGGCGAGCTGGCGGCGTTCCCGGAGCGCGGCCACGCCTTCGAGATCGGCCACGACTTCCGCACGGCGCGGCTCGACGCCCTGGCCGCCGCGGCGGGGGGCGGCGCCGTCGGCGGCCCCATGCCGGAACTGGCCGCGCTGATCGCGCTCAGCCCGCTCGACCTCGCGCTCCACGACGCCTTCGGCATCCTCCACGGGTGCGACACCTTCCACACCTTCGGCGCCGAATGGCTGTCGCGCGATCTCGCCTGGTACCTGCGTGCCGACGAGCACACCCCCCCGGACGCCCGCTTCGCCGGTCGCCACCCCGGCGATCTGCTCACGGCGCATCCGCCGCACACGCTGCTCGCGTGGCACCTCGTCGGCGGCCTCGATCCGCTGGAGCGCGGCGATCTCCGCGGCGACGAGCCGGACGACGGCGAACCACTCCTGCTGGCCGACTGGATCGACCGCGACGGCCTCGAGTGCCTCAAGGTGAAGCTCCGGGGGGACGATCTCGGGTGGGACGTCGCCCGGCTCGAGCGCGTCGGGCGGATCGGCCTCGATCACGGCGTGCGGCATTTCTGCGCCGACTTCAACTGCACCGTCACCGACCCGGCCTACGTCCACGACGCCCTCGACCGGATCGCCATCGCCCTGCCTGAGCTGGCGGCGCGCCTGCTCTACGTGGAGCAGCCCTTTCCCTACGACCTGGCCGCACACCCGATCCCGGTGCATTCCCTCGGCGCACGGACGCGGCTGTTCCTCGACGAGAGCGCCCACGACTGGCGGCACGTCGCCACCGGCCGGGGGCTCGGCTGGAACGGTGTCGCCCTCAAGACCTGCAAGACGCTCTCCGGGGCGCTGCTGTCGCTCGCCTACGCCCGCGCCGAGCGCATGGACGTGATGGTGCAGGATCTCACCAACCCGATGCTCGCCGTGATCCCGCATCTGCGGCTCGCGGCCCATGCCGACACGCTCGCCGGCGTGGAGACCAACGGGATGCAGTTCTGCCCCCGCGCTTCGGTGCCGGAGGCGACGATCCATCCCGGCCTCTACCGGCGCCGCGGCGGCCGCGTCGATCTCGGGTCGCTCGCCGGCCCCGGCTTCGGGATGCGCGTCGCGGAAATCCCGCGCCACCTTCCGGATCCGGCGTTCACCGCCGGCGACATCGACCCGCTGGAAGGCCTACGCGGCTGATCCACGTCACCGCAATGACAACGGCGATGTGACAACGGCGATGTGACAACGCGACTGTGGACGGGGGCACGGTGCGGGGGCCTCACCCCCGCCGCCACCGCCGGAAGGCGATCCAGGAGGCGACACCGCATCCCAGGGCGATGAGCGTCGAGGGCTCGGGAACCGGTGTGATCAGGTAGACCACCCCCTCCCGGTCGGCGTCGATGCCGTCGCCGTTCTGGGTGACGCCGCCACTGATCGGGTCGCCGAAGCGCCCCGTGTGGTTGAGGTCGGTGAGAAACAGCCCCCGGGCCGAGGCGAGGACGCCGTTGGGATGCCCCATCGTCTGGTTGGCGATGAAGTGGAACCGCCTGCCGGTCGACGGATTGACGAACACGAGCGGATTCTCGTCGTTCGCCGCCCCGCCCTGGTTGAAGACCCCGGAGAAGGGGACAAAGAGACCGCCGGCGAAATCGGCCGGAAACGACCCGGGCGCCAGCGCCACCTCGACGGCGCCCTCGCTCTTCTCGCCGTCGAGTGGCGTGAACGCGGCGAGCGGGAGCGTGACCCCCTCGGTCGGCCCCACCGTGGCACCGTCGGCATAACGGACGAACGTGGCGGCGAAACCGAAGTCGGGAACGACGACCCCGAGTTGGTCGCTGCCGATGAAATTGAGTTCATCCGCGGAGTACGACACGCCCCGGTTGCCCTCGGTGTCGATGCCGTTGTCCTCGAACCAAAGATTGCCGGTGGCGTCGAACACCATGCCGGCGGCGTTGCGCAGCCCCTTGGCGATCTGCAGCGGTGCCGACACGGTGAGCGAGGTGCCGTCGTCGTGGATCACCACCCGCTGGATCGAGTCGGGCGCCACGGCCCGGCTGCCCCCCCCGGCGAACGACGCGCCGCCATCGGCTGAAAGCCCCACGGTCACGCCCGCCGGCGTGGCGGTGGAGTTCTGCCGCGCGCCGACATTGAAGAGGAGTTCGACCCCACCCCCGGCCGCCGGCCGGGCCGCCAGCGCGTAGGTGGAGTGCTCGAATCCGGTGGGAAAGGAAAACGCGAGGCGCCCCGCGGCGGTGAACGGATCGGCGACGTTGCTTCCCGTGCGCCACACCGTGACCGCTTCCGCGCCACCGCGCGAACTGAGGGCGAAGACGAGGTTGCCCACCCGGCGGACCGACGTGACGAGCCCGGGGAGCCCGGCGGCCATGGTCTGCGCCGGTCCGTCGGCGACGCCGTCGCCATCGGCATCGACCAACCGCACCAGCGCGCCGCGTGGTGAGGCGAACAGGGAGTTGTCGAGCCAATCCCGCCCCCCTTCGCTCGTCGCCACGAGCAGGGATCCATCGGCGAGTGTCGCCATGCTGGTGGGAAACCCAAGTCCGGTGGCGAAGGCCGTGACACGGAACCGTTCCCGATCCTCCAACCGGGCGAGTTGCGGGACCACCGGTTCCGAGCCTGCCCAGTGGCCGATCAGCACCCCGGCGAGCAGCGCACGACACAGGTCGCGCCACCACGCGCGGACCACGGCATGGGCACCGGGTGCGAAGGGGGCGGATGCGGTCGGTGGCATGTGGGGGCTCCTCCGCCCTGGAACAAGCGGGCGACCGTGGCGACCGCCGGCATCTTGCGAAGAAGGATGGTGGCCGGTCAACCGGCGCACGGAATGCGTTCCCCGCCCGTCCTCGCGGGGGTAGACTCTGCTCCGGGGTGGCGGGCTACCCGTTCGCTGCCGGCGAGGGGGATCGGTCATCCCTCATCCGCATGCCCCGGATCCATGCCCCGTGATCGATTCGTCCGCCTTGCCGGGGCCCCGACGGAGCAGCTCGATGGCTCGTCATCATTCCGGCGATCAACCACGGGCCCGGTGCCCCGGTCCGTCCCCCCGCCGCAGCGTGCTCACCGCCGGCACGCTCGGCCTCGGCGGCCTCTGCCTGGCCGACCTGCTCCGGCTCCGCTCGGCCCATGGGGCGGCCGGCGCGCGGCCAACGCGCCCCACGAGCGTGATCTTCGTCTGGTTGCCGGGCGGCCCGCCACATCTCGACACCTACGACATGAAGCCGTTGGCCCCGGCCGAGATCCGCGGTGCCTTCCGGCCGATCCCCACCAACGTCGCCGGGATCGAGGTCTGCGAGCTCCTCCCGCTCCACGCGCGCTGCGCCGACCGCTACACGCTGATCCGTTCGGTGAGCCACGAGTTCGCCGACCATGGCGGTGGCCACAAGCGATTCCTCACCGGACGACTCCCCAAGGAACCGTCCGGCTTCGTCAATGATGCCCCGATGGCCGGATCGTTCGTGGCGAAGTTCCGCCCCGGCCAGACGCGCGGCCTGCCCGGCTACACGGCACTGGTCGACGGCGGCCGGGCCCACGTCGACACGTTCAGCTTCGGCTCCGCCTACCTCGGGCCGTCGCACACGCCGTTCATCGTGCCGGGGGATCCGAGCGAACCCGGGTTCACCGTCCACAGCCTCGCTCTCGACGAGCGGGCGGAGCGCCGGCTCGACGACCGGGCGCGGCTGGCGGCAGGAATCGACCGCCTCCGGGCCGATCTCGACGCCAGCGGTGGGATGCGGGCCCGCGACCGGTTCGACGAGCAGGCGCTCGACATGCTCACCAGCCGCGCCGCGCGCGAGGCCTTCGATCTCGGGCGCGAGTCCGACGCGGTGCGCGACCGCTACGGTCGGCACCGCTTCGGCCAGCGCGCCCTCCTCGCCCGGAGGCTGATCGAGGCCGGATCGACGTTCGTGACGGTGGTGATGGAGCACCCTGGGGGCGAGCAGCCGGTCAACGGCGTCTACAACTGGGACTCGCACGCGGTGAACTGCCACATCTTCGACGACGCGCGCTGGCGGTTCCCGTTTTACGACCAGGCGGTCACCGCGCTCGTCGAGGATCTCCACGACCGCAATCTCGACCGTGACGTGCTGCTGGTGGTCACCGGCGAGTTCGGCCGCACGCCGCGGCTCGAAAACCAGATCGGCACGCAGACCAAGGTCCACCAACCCGGCCGCGACCACTGGCCGGGCGCGATGTCGATGCTCGTCGCGGGGGGCGGCATGCGGACGGGGCAGGTGGTCGGATCGACCGACGCCCACGGCGGCCATCCGCGCGACCGGCCGCTGTCGCCCAACGACCTCTGGGCGACCGTCTACCGCCACCTCGGGATCGATCCGGAGTGGACGGTCCCCGACCATGCCGGCCGGCCGATGCCGATCCTGCCGTTCGGGACACCGATCGCCGAACTGCTCTGAACGGTGCGGACCCGCCGCGGCGGGTGCCCGCGGAGAATCGCCCACTGATCCACGAGGGCTGCCGATGCCGACGATCCGGTCGCTGATCTGCACGGGGCTGCTCCTCGCGGCGCCACTGGTGGCGACGGCTTCCGCTGCTGCCGCGCCGCTGCGTGCCGGGACGGCGCTGGTCGAGATCACGCCGCCCGCCGGCGGGGAGATCGTCGGGGGGTTCCTCCCGGTGCCGGTGCAGGGGGTGCACGACCCGCTCCACGCCCGCTGTCTGGTCCTCGACGACGGCGCCACCCGGTTGGCGTTCGTCGTCTGCGACCTGCTCGGCATCCACCGCGCGGTGAGCGACGAGGCCCGGCGCCGGATCGAGAAGCGCACGGGAATCCCCCCGGAGGCCGTGCTTGTCGCCGCCACCCACACGCACTCCGCCACCAGCGCGCTCGGCGACCGGATCACGACCGGCGGTCCGCTCGATCCTTACCAGGAGCAGGTCGCCGAGGGAATCGCCACCGTGGTGGCGCGGGCGGCGGCCGCAGCCGTGCCGGCGGCGGTGGGCCACGGGGCGATCGCGGCGCCGGAGCACGTCTTCAACCGCCGCTGGTTCCTCCGGCCGGGCACGGTGCCGGCCAATCCCTTCGGTGGCTCCGACATGGTGAAGATGAACCCCGCCGTGGGGAGCCCCGATCTCGTCGAGCCGGCCGGGCCCACCGATCCGACCCTCTCGTTCATCGCGGTGCGCGGCGAAGACGGCGCGCCGCTGGCCGTGCTCGCAGCCTACGGGCTGCACTACGTCGGCGGCACCGGGCCGGGGGAGATCTCCGCCGATTACTTCGCGGAGTTCTCCCACGATCTCGCCCGGCGGCTCGGCGCGGGAGGCCGGGAGCCGCTGGTGATGCTCGCCAACGGGGCCAGCGGCGACGTCAACACCATCGACTTCCGCACGCCGCGGCCGGCGTGCCCGCCCTACGAGCGGATCCGGTCGGTCGCCCACGACCTGGCCGCGCGCGTCGCCGCCGCGCTGCCGGCGGTCGCCTGCTCCCCCGACATCCGGCTCGGATGCCGGCACCGCGAGGTGGAGGTCGGCCACCGCGTGCCGAGCGCCGACGAACTGGCCTGGGCGCGGTCCACGCTCGCCGCCCCCGCGCCGCCACCGGGCCGTGCCGACTTGCCGCGGATCTATGCCGAGCGCGTGCTCCGTCTCGAAAACCATCCCGCCACCGTCACCATTCCGGTGCAGGTGCTGGCCGTCGGGCCGGCGGTGATCGGCACGATGCCCTGCGAGGTGTTCGCCGAGGTCGGGCTCGAGTTCGCCCGCCGTGCGCCGCAGCGGCCGGCGTTCCTCGTGTCGCTCGCCCACGGCTATTACGGCTATCTCCCGGCCGCGCGGCACCACCGCCTCGGCGGCTACGAAACCTGGCTGGGCACCAACCGGCTCGCTTTCGACGCCGCCGCCACGCTGCTCGACGCGCTGGTGGCGATGGCCGACGATCTCGCGCGCAGCCCTCCCACGCCCGAGGCGGTGCGGCGCGCGACGGACCTGCCGGAGCCGCTGGTGATGGAGCTCGTCGCCGCCGAGCCGGCGGTGGTCGATCCGGTGGCGGTCACGTTCGACGAGCACGGTCGGCCCTACGTCGTCGAATACCGCGATTATCCCACCGGCCCTCCCGGCGGCGGTCCGCCGCTGTCGCGGATCGTCCGCCTCGACGATGCCGACGGCGACGGCGTGCACGAGTCGTCGACCCTGTTCGCCGACGGCCTCGCCTTCGCCCAGGGGGTGCTCGCCATCCGGGGCGGCCTGCTCGTCACGGCCAGTCCCGACCTGCTCTTCCTCGCCGACGACGACGGCGATGGCCGGGCCGACCGGCGCGAGGTGCTGGCCACCGGTTTCAAGGCCGGCAACCCCCAGCTCCGCGCGGCCTGCCCCACGCTCGGCATCGACAATGCAGTCTGGATCACGGGCGGGCTCTCCGGGGGCAGGATCCTCCGGCCGGGCGCCGCGGAGGAGAGCGCCGTGGCGATCGACCGGCGCGACCTCCGCGTCGATCTCGCGCGCGGCACGCTCGCCGCGGCCAGCGGTTTCGGCCAGTTCGGCAACGCCCGCGACGACGTCGGCCGCCGCTTCAACGCCAGCAACCGCAACCCGCTCATGGCGGTGCTGCTCCCGGCGGCGGCGCTGGCGCGCAACCCACTGGTCGACGTCGGTCCGGGCTACGAAGACGCCGCCCCGTCCGGCGCCGACAGCCGGGTGTTTCCCGTCGTCGCCACACGCTCGACCGCCCTCTCCCATGCCGGCACGCACACCAGCGCCTGCGGCCTGACGATCTTCCGCGGCGACCTCCTCGGCCCCGAGTCGGCGGGCGACGCCTTCACCTGCGAGCCCGTGGGTCACCTCGTCACCCGGCGCCGAATCGAATCCGCCGGGGGCAGTTTCACCAGCCGCCATGTCGAACCCGAGGGGATCGATTTCCTCGCCTCGCGGGAAACGTTCTTCCGCCCCGTGTTCGCCGCCACCGCCCCCGACGGCGCCCTCTGGCTTGTGGACATGTGCCGCGGCAGTGTCGAACATCCCGACTACATGCCCCCCGGCGTGGCCGCCACCGTCGATCACCGGGCGGGCGACGCCGCCGGACGGCTGTGGCGGATCCGCGATCCGGACCGCACCGTCCGCCCCTGGAGCCCACCCGCCAGCGCGGCGGCGGCGGTCGCGCTGCTGGCCGATCCCAACGGCTGGCGGCGCGACACCGCGCAGCGCCTCCTCGTCGAGGGCCGGTTTCCCGGTGCGGTCGCCGCACTGGAGCGCTGTGTCGCGACGGTCGACGAGTCGCCGGCCACCATCCACGCCCTCTGGGCGCTCGAGGGCCTGGGGGCTCTCGAAGGGCGCCACGTGGCGCGCGCTGCCGCCAGCAGCCATGCCGCCGTGCGCGAGACCGCCGCGCACCTCGCGGCCGACGCGGTCGGCTGGTGCGACCACGCCACCGATCGAGCGCCACTCCTGGGCACCGTCGCCGGACGGCTCGTCGATGATCCCGACCCCCACGTGCGCCTCGCCGCCACGCTCCTGGCCGCGGGTGATCCGTCCCCGGCCGCCACCGATGCACTCGCTGCGGCGGCCGGGCGCGGCGACGTCGACCGGGTCATCGCCCGAGCCATCGTTTCGGGCGCTGGGGGCCGGGCGCTACCACTCATCGGGCGGGTGGCCGCCTCGTCCACCACGCTGCCCGCGACGGTGGACCGCTGCTGGTTGGTGGAGGCGTTGGCCGCCACCGCCACGGGCAGCGATCCGGAGCGGGAGGGATTGCTGGCCCTGCTCGCCGGCACCACGCCGCGCGGTGCCTGGTTCGACGTCGCCGCCCTCGCCGGATGGGCGCGGCGGCTGCCGCTCACGTCGCGCGCCGACCGCGATCGGCTCGCTCCCCTGCTGACCCTGGCCGACGCCATCGCTGCCGATGCCGCGGCGCTAGCCCCCCTCCGCCTGGCGGCGATCCGCTGCCTCGGTGCCGCAGCCGCGGGTCGCACCGAGGGCGCGGGGGGCGCCGATCCAGCCGTGGCCGCGCGCGAGCGGCTCCACACGCTCGGCGCCGGGCAGCATCCCCCGGAGATCCAGCGTGCCGCCCTCACCGCGCTTGCCGCCAGTGGCGACGGCGCGACGATCGGCCGGGTGATCGCGGTCGTGCCGGCCCTGGAGCCGACGGTGCGTGCGGCGGTGATCACCACCCTTGCCGACCGGCGCGACGCCGCCGGCCGGCTGCTCGGTGCGATCGAGGCCGGTACGCTCGCGGCGCCGCTCGTCCCCCTCGAGCGCCGCGCCCTGCTCGCCAAATCGACCGACGAGACGGTCCGCACGGCGGCCGAGCGCATCTGGCCCCCCGCCGCCCCCGGCGATACCGCCGCGCGGATCGACGAGCTGGTCGGGCGTGCGGCACACGGCGGCGATCGCGCCCGCGGACGCGATGTCTTCACCCGCCACTGCGCCGCCTGTCATCGCACCTCCGGCGTCGGCCACGCCGTCGGCCCCGATCTCGCCGAGGCGGCCGACCGCCCCCTCGAGCGGCTGGTCGGCGACATCGTCGATCCCAACCGGTCGGTCGAGCCGCGCTGGGAGGCCGCGGTGGTGGTCACGGCGGACGGCGAGGTGGTCGATGGAGTCCTCGCCGAGAGTGGTGCCGACACGGTGGTGCTCGCCCGCGCCGGCGGTGAGCGGCGCGTGGTGCCGCGATCAGCCATCGACACCCTGTCGGCGACCGGCCGATCCTTGATGCCGGAGGGCTTCGGACGGACGATCCCGGCGGTCGAGTTCGTCGACCTGATCGAATTCCTCCGCGACGGTCGCCCCGTGCCCCGCCCCCGCTGATCCCGACCCGACCCCCGTCGACTCGGGTCGCGTTCTTCCCCCTGCGCCCCGTTCACCCCCAGGAGCCTTCCATGCCGCCGCCTGCCATCCCCGCCACCCGCGTGGCGGCCGCGCTGCTGGTCATCGCCACCGCCATTTCCACCGCCCGGGGCGAGGACCTCCGTCTCCGGCCGCCGAAGGATCTCGACGGCTATTTCCCCTTCCAGCCCCCCGCCACGCGTGAGGCCTGGGATGCCCGCTGCGACGAGGTGCGCCGGCGGATCCTCGTCGCCCAGGGGCTGTGGCCTGAGCCGACCACATGCGATCTGGCACCCTCGATCCACGGCACGATCACCAAGGGGCCGGCCGCCGTCGGCAACGAGGGCACCGCCGGCTACACCGTCTCCCGGGTCTCGTTCCAGAGCCTGCCCGGGCTGTTCGTCACCGGCAACCTCTACCGCCCCGTCGGGCTCAAGGAAGGTCAGCGTGTGCCCGCGGTGCTGTTCGCCCACGGCCACTGGAAGGACGCCCGGCTGTCGGAGCAGGATCCGGCGGCGCTGCGGCGCGAGATCGCGGCCGGCGAGGAGCGCTTCGAGCAGGGGGGGCGGAGCCGGTTCCAGTCGCTCTGTGTCCAGGCTGCACGAATGGGGTGCGTCGTCTGGCAGTGGGACATGCTCTCCGATTCCGACGCCGTGCAGTTCTCCCGTGAGCTCGTCCACGGGTTCGCGGTGCAGCGGCCCGAGATGAACACCGTCAGCCGCTGGGGTCTCTACAGCCCCCAGGCCGAGTCGCACCTCCAGAGCATCATGGGGCTGCAGACCTGGAACGGCATCCGCTCGATCGACTTCGTGCTCTCGCTGCCCGAGGTCGATCCCACCCGGATCGCCGTCACGGGCGCCAGCGGCGGTGGCACGCAGACGATGCTCCTCGCCGCGGTCGATCCGCGCATCACCCTCTCCGGACCGATGGTGATGGTGAGCACGGCGATGCAGGGGGGCTGCACCTGTGAAAACGCGTCGCTGCTGAGGATCGGCACCGGCAACGTCGAGTTCGCCGCGTTGTGCGCGCCGCGGCCGCAGATCATGAACACGGCCGACGACTGGACGAAGGAACTGGCCACGAAGGGCTTTCCCGATCTCCAGGCGCTCTACGCCCTGACCGGCGCCAAGGATGCCGTCGCGCTGAAGCGTGGCGAACACTTCCCGCACAACTACAACGCCGTCTCCCGCGCGGCGTTTTACACGTTCCTCAACCGCCACTTCTCCCTCGGCCAGCCCGAGCCGGTCGTGGAGCGCGACTACGAACCCCTCGCGCGCGAGCAGCTCACCGTGTGGGATGCCGACCATCCCGCGCCGCCGGCGGCCGACCCGGAGTTCGAGCGCGGCCTTCTGGAGCGGCTCACCGCCGACTCCGATGCCCGGCTCATGGCCGCCGTCGGCACCGACGCGGGGCTCCGCGACATCCTCCAGCCCGCTTGGGCGACGGTCATCGGTCGGACCTTCGACACCGCCGGCGACGTGGAGTGGCGGATGCTCGACAAGTCGACGACCGGCGACGTCGTGCGGATGACCGGAACGCTCGTCAACACGACCCACGCTGAGGAGGTGGCGGTCGCCTGGCTCCATCCCCGCACCTCCAACGGCCGTGTCGTCGTCTGGCTCGACGACCGCGGTACCGGAGCGCTGGTCGATCCGGCGGGCCCGCCGGCGGCCGTCCGCGACCTGCTCGCCGCCGGGACCACCGTCGTCGCCGCCGATCCGTTTTCCCCTCCGAGCGAGGACGGGCGGCAGCGCGTGGTGAAGAATCCGCGGCAGTTCGCCGGCTACACCTACGGCTACAACCACCCGCTCTTCGCCCAGCGCACGCACGACATCCTCACCGTGGTCCGCTTCCTGCGGACCGCCAAGGTGGGAGACCATCCGGCGCCGACGTCGGTGGCGCTCGTCGGGCTCGGGAGCCGCGGTCCCGTCGCTGCAGCGGCGCGGGCGATGGCCGGCGGTGCGATCGACCGGACGGCGGTCGACACCGGCGGCTTCCGCTTCGCCACGCTCCTCGACTACCGCGATCCGTCGTTCCTGCCGGGAGCCGGCAAGTATCTCGACCTTCCCGGGCTGCTGGCCTCGGGCCTGCCGGGATCCTTGTGGCTGGCAGGCGAGGAGGCGATCCCGGAGCCGGTGGGCGCCGCCGCCAATGCCATCGGTGCCGACGCTGCCGTGACCCTTTTCACCGGGGCGCGTGGCGATGCCGCCGCCGAGGCCGCACGCTGGGTGAACCGGTGACGGGCGGCACTGCGCCGCCGGCGGTCGGGCAGCCACGGCTCGGCATCGGGATCGAAATCGGCGGGACGAAACTCCAGGCGGCGCTCGTCACCCATGAGGGCACCGTCCTCGACCGGCGGACCGACCGGGTCGATCCGGCGGCGGGCGCCACCGGCATCCGCACGGCGCTCGCCACCCTGCTCGACGCACTGCTCGACGCCGCCGGTGCGTCGGGTCGGCGGCCGGCGGCCGTCGGGATCGGATTCGGCGGGCCGGTCGACCGCAGCCGGGGCGTCGTCGCGACCAGTTTCCATGTCGGCGGCTGGGGCCAGTTCCCGCTGGCTGAATGGGTGGCGGACCGGGTTCGCGGCCCCCTCGGTGCGGTGCCCTGCCTCCTCGAAAACGATTCCAACGCTGCCGCCCTCGCGGAGGCGACCGCGGGTGCGGGCCGGGGCAGTCGCGTGGTCTTCTACACCAACGCCGGCAGCGGGATCGGCGCGGGGCTGGTGATCGACGGCCGTCTCTACTGCGGCCGACCGCCAGGCGAGATGGAGTTGGGCCACCTCCGTCTCACACCGGGTGGCGGCATCCTCGAGGAGATGGCCTCCGGCTGGGCGGTGGACCGCCAGGTGCAGGAGGAGGTCTCGCGCGCCCCCGCCGGGGTGCTCGCCCGCGAGGCCGCCAAGACCGGCAGCAGCCCGTCGGCGCGCCATCTCGCGGCAGCCCTGGCGGAGGGCGACGGCCCCGCGCGGGCGATTCTGGCCCGCGCAGCGGGTGCCTATGCCCATGCCATTTCCCACGCCGTCCATCTGCTCAATCCCGATGTGATCGTCCTCGGAGGGGGCCTGGCGGCGATCGGCGAACCGTGGCGGATGACGGTCGCAGACCGGTTGGAACCGTTGCTGATGGCACCGCTGCGCCCCGCACCGGCCGTGAGGCTGGCGTCGCTCGGGGCGGACGTCGTCCCGGTCGGCGCGGCGATCGCGGCGCTGACCGATTGTGAACCGGCCCGCAGCGGTTCATGATCAGGGTCCGGGTGGCCGGCGGAGCGTCGTCTTCCCGTCGCTGCGCCGCGTGCGAGCGGGCTGCCTGCCCAGACGATGCCGGCCACCGTCCTCAGGAGACCGATCATGCCCACTGCTCCCCTCGTCGACTGGGTCGCGAGCTACGTCGCCGGCCAGACCCGGGCGATCGAGTCGGTTCCCGCGGCGGAGATCGCCGCGATCATCGAGATCGTGCGGCGGGCCGGGAGGGATGGGCGCCGGATCTTCGTCTGCGGCAATGGCGGCAGCGCGGCCAATGCGGCGCACTTCGTCACCGATCTCGGGAAAAACGCCTCGGAGGCGGCAGGGAAGCCGTTCCGCGTCCTGTCGCTGGCCGACAACGTCTCCTGGTTGACCGCGATCGGCAACGACTACGCCTATGAGGACGTGTTCGTCCGCCAACTCACCAACCACGCGTCCGCCGGCGATCTGCTCATCGTGACGAGCGTCAGCGGCAGTTCCCCCAATCTTGTCCGGGCGACGGAGTTCGCCCGCGGCGCGGGGCTCACCACGATCGCCCTGGTGGGGGGCAAGCGGGGCCGACTGGCCGACCTCGCCGATCACCTGCTGGTGGTCAACGACACCCACTACGGCCGTGTCGAGGATGCGCAGATGAACATCCTCCACATGATCTGCTACGCGGTTGTCGAACTGGGTGCCTGACGGCTGACAGCCCGTGGCCAAAGTCCATCCATGGCCTTTGGCCGCTCGAAAAGCTTCGCTTTTCACGGGAGTTGCACTCCCGGCACCTCATCCGTGAGGCGCAGCCGGCTGTTTGGCCACAGCCTGCTGACGCGGCACCCCATGCCGGGTGCGCCCCCGGGCTGATTGCCCCGGGGGGTGGAGTGATTTGCCCCAGTGGGGCGTCGCACAGGCCCCCTGCCCGGCCACATCAAGGCCGTCGCCACGGCCACTGATGGGACGTTTTGAAGCGTCTTTCCGGTCGAAAGACTGATTTCAGCCAGCCGCTGACGCCAGCAGCCGGCTTCGGCATGCGGCTTGCTCCCCTTGTCCCGACTGGGGCAGTTTGCCCCGCCCAGACGATCGGATGGCCGGGCGGCGCCTGCACCCGTTGGGGGGTGTCTGCGCCCCCCGAGGCCACTCGGATGTCGTCCATACGTCTGTCAACACAGTTCTGCTGTCAACACAGTTTTGCCAACACGCGTCTGCAGGAGTCCGCAGCCATGCGATCGGTGCCGTCACGGATGGGCGTCGTCCGGAGTTTCTCCAGAGGCTTGTTGGTGCAATTGGGAGCGCTTGCAGCGCTCTCCGCCACCGTGGCAGGCCCCGCCCTGGCGGGCACCGTCACCACCTACACGAGCAAGTCGGCATTCCTGTCGGCCTTGCCCTACTTCTACGACAATCAGACGGCAAGCACGTTGCCGGTCGGCAACCTGGGGGCAACCGAGTTCTTCACGAACACGACCTTCTCCTATACGGCCTCGTCCCCCGGAGGCCTGTACGGCATCGGCCAGACCGGATCGGCGGCGCTGTCCACCAACAACGACCGTGATTCGATCCTGTTCAACGGATTTGCAAACACGATCAACGATCCCTTCATCCCACCCGTCACCGGGATTCAGGCGTTCGGAGGGTCGTTTTTCCGGACCGATCAGAGCGAAAACTTCGTCTCCGGGACGATGTCCTTCACCTACCGACTGAGCGACGAGGCCTTCGACCGCACTCTGGCCGTGGGTGTGACGAGCACGAATCAGTTCATCGGGATCCTCAGCCGGGAGGGGATCGCGTCGTTCCGGCTCGACACGATTCCCGGCACCGCGTCGGTGTTCAACACCACCAACAACGTCGTCGTGGGCGTGGTGCCGGAACCGTCGACGCTCGTCATGGCGGGCATCGGCTTGGTGGGCGCCTGTCTCGCCGGCCTGAAGAGAAAGAAGCGGATGGCGGCCGCACTGCTGCTGCTCTCCTGCACGACCGTCGCCGCCGATTCGATCCGGCTTCCGGGCCTGGAATTCGGCCCGCGGGTCGCCTCGCAGACGCGCACCGCCTGACACCTCCCCAGCGCGACACCACGTGAAGACCGTCGCTGGCGCCGCGTATGCCGCGCCCGATCACCGATCCGACCGGGCAGCCCCCCAGCAGCGATTGGCCAAAGTCCATCCCTGGCCTTTGGCCAATCGAAAAGCCGCGCTTTCACGGGAGCTGCGCTCCCGGCACCTCATCCGTGAGGTACCGATTGCTGTTTGTCCACCGCCTGCCAGAGCGGGCTGGTCGGAGGGGGGATCGGCTCGTCAGCGCCTGCCGGCGTCGGTTTTCAGCGGCCGGCTCCGGCGATTAGACTCTGTGCCCGCGCCCGCGCATCCGTCTTCGCGCCGGAAGGTATTCCACCTCCCGGCGCCTTTGCCACCAGCCGAGTGGAGATTCCCATGGCCGACGGTTTCCCGACTTCGGGCTCCCCGACCCCGCGCAGCCCCCTGATCCTCCCCCGCGGTAGCCGGCGGGAGTTCCTCGGCCATGGTGCCCGGGGGATCGCAGCCGCCTCCGCCGGTGCGCTCCTGGCGATGCGTGCCCCGGCCGTCCACGCCGCCGGCACCGACCAGATCGAGGCCGCCCTCATCGGCTGTGGCGGACGCGGCGGCGGCGCGGCGGTGGATGCCCTGTCGGTGTCGGGCAAGCCGGTGAAGATCGTCGCCCTCGCCGACGTCTTCAAGGACCGCGCCGAGATCGTCCGCCGCTCGATCAGTGAGCAGTTCAAAGACCAGGTCGACGTGCCGGACGAGCGGATGTTCATCGGGTTCGACGCCTACGACAAGGCGATCGACGCGCTCAAGCCCGGCGACATCGCCATCTTCGCCACACCGGTCGCTTTCCGGGCCGCCCACTTCGCCAAGGCGATCGAGAAGGGCTGCCATGTGTTCATGGAGAAGCCGGTTTCGATCGACGGGCCGAGCACCAAGCGGATCATCGAACTGGCCGCCAAGGCCGACGCGAAGAAACTCAAGGTCGGCGTCGGGCTGATGTGCCGCCACTGCGATCGGCGCCGCGAACTGTTCGACCGGCTCCGGGCCGGCGAAGCGGGGGAACTGATGGACTTCCGCGGCTACCGGATGCACACCCCGGCGCAGAGCTTCGAGCTCTTCCCCGGCCCACCGGAGGGGCTCAGTGAGCTCCTTTGGCAGATCCGCCGCTTCCACGGCTTCCTCTGGGCGAGTGGCGGCATCTTCAGCGATTACTACGTCCACCACATCGACGAGGTGTGCTGGATGAAGGGGGGCTGGCCGGTGAAGGCCGAGGCGACCGGTGGCCGGCACTACAAGGGGCGTCTCGACGACCAGAACTTCGACAGCTACTCGGTGGAATACACGTTCGACGACGGCACGAAGTTCTTCTACTCCGGTCGCCACTCGAAGAACTGCGACCAGAAGTTCGGGGTCTTCGGCCAGGGCACAAAGGGGGCCTTCACGATCTCCGCCAGTGGCCACTCCCCCGCCAAGTGCGCCATCTACAAGGGGCAGAAGTCGGAGAAGGAGAACCTCGCCTGGACAGCCGAGCAGCCTGAGCCGAATCCCTACCGGCGTGAGTGGGAGCACCTCGTGGCGGCGATCCTCGCCGACGAACCCTACAACGAGGCGGTCCGGGGTGCCGAGGCGAGCCTCGCCACCGCGATGGGCCGGGTGGCGGCCCACACCGGCAAGGCGGTGACGTTCGACGACCTGCTCAACAGTCCCGACGACCTCACCGCGGGCGTCGCCGCGTTCACCGCCGACTCCAAAGCCCCGGTGACACTCGGTCCCGACTTCACCTATCCGGTGCCGATGCCGGGCCGGTTCAAGTACGAATACCACGACTGACCGGAGTGCCATGCGACCGATCGTCCAGATCTCGCTCGATCTCATCGACCTCGACGAGGCGCTGGCGACGGCCGCCATGGCGATCGCCGCCGGTGTCGACTGGCTGGAGGCCGGCACCCCCCTGATCCTCGCCGAGGGGCTGCATGGGGTCCGCGCCCTCCGGGCGGCCTTCCCGCAGGTCCCGATCGTCGCCGACCTGAAGACGATGGACGGGGGCTATCTCGAAGCGGAAATGATGGCGAAGGCGGGTGCCACCCATGTGGTGGTGATGGCCCGGGCCCACGAGGAGACGATCAAGTGTGTCGTCCGCGCCGGTGCCGACTTCGGCGCCAAGGTGATGGGTGACAACATGATCTGCCCCGACATGGTGGCGGGGGCGAAGTGGCTCGAGGACCTCGGCTGCGACTATGTCGTCCACCACGTGGGCTACGACGAGCGCCGCGGGATCGCCGCGGCGGGCCACCGGATGCCCAGTCCGCTCGACCACCTGCGCGAGGTGGTGGCCGCGGTGCGCGTGCCTGTCCAGGCGGTGGGCGGCCTGTCGCTCGAGCAGGCAATCGCCTGCCCGTCGTATGGTGCCCCGCTGGTGGTGCTCGGCGCGCCGCTGACGATCGATGCCGATGCGTTCCGGACCGCCGACGGTGACCTGGCGGCGTCGCTGCGGCTGATCTGCGCTGCCGTCCACGCCCAACAGGTCCCGTCGCGCAGCGGGCCCGCCTGACCGCTCTGCCACCGCTCTGCCACCGCTCTGCCACCGCTCTGCCACCGCTCTTCACTGCCCTGCCAGCGGCCGCGCCGGCCTTCCCGGCCCCCCGGAGACACAGAGGATGCCAGCCGCCGTCGTCAACTTCGCTGCCGCGAGGGGATCGGTCGAGCTCCGTGACGTCGGTCCACCGGAGATCGGTCCGGACGACGTGCTCCTCGAGGTCGCCAACGTCGGCGTCTGCGGCAGCGATCTCCACCAATGGACGGGCGACCATTCCTGGCAGGTCAACTATCCGGTCGTCCTCGGCCACGAATTCGGCGGCACGATCGCCGCGGTCGGTACGGCCGTCTCGGGATGGCATCCGGGCGACCGCGTGGTGAGCGAGACCGCCGCGATCATCAGCGCCGACAGCCCCCTCACGCGCCGCGGCCTCTACAACCTCGATCCCACCCGCAAGGGATTCGGCTACGGTGTCAACGGTGCGATGACGCGGTTCGTGCGCGTGCCGGCGCGGATTCTCCACCGCGTCCCCGACGCGCTCCCCTTCGAGCAGGCCTGCCTGACCGAGCCCTGCTGTGTGGCCTACAACGCCACGGTCAAGAACGCGCGCATCGAACCGGGTGACCGTGTCGTCGTCCTCGGCCCGGGCACGATCGGCATCCTCTGCGCGGCAATGGCGCGGCTCTGCGGGGCCGAGGTGGCCGTTGTCGGCCTCGAGGCCGACAGACCGCGGCTCGCGGTGGCCAGGCACTACGGCTGTGAGACGGTGGTCGGCGATGTCCGCGACTGGGCCTTCGCCCGTGACGGGCTCGGGTGCGACGGCGTGGTCGATGCCGCCGGTGTCAGCGCCACGCTGGCGACGGCCCTCGACGTGGTCCGCCCGGCGGGCTGGATCAGCAAGGTGGGCTGGGGAAGGCAACCGGTGGGGATCTCGCTCGACCCGCTGGTGCAGAAGAACGTCACGCTCCAGGGGAGCTACAGCCACAACTGGCCGATCTGGGAGCGCGTCCTCGCCCTCCTCACCAGCGGCCAACTCGACGTCAAGCCGATCATCGGCGGCGTCTGGCCGCTCGAGCGCTGGCACGACGCCTTCGAGCAGATGCATTCCGGTGCCGTGGTGAAGAGCGTGCTCGCGCCGCGCTGACTCCGACCGGGGGATGCCCGTGCCCATCCTTCCCCGACCGACCACCGACGTCCCCCTCGTCGTCCACGGCGGCACGCTCGTCCTTCCCGACCGCCTCGTCGCCGACGGCATCGTCGTCTGCCGTGGGGGGCGCATCGCCGCCCTCGGCAAGCGCGCCGCGGTACCGGCAGGGGCCCGCCAGATCGATGCCCGTGGCGGCTACGTGACCCCGGGGTTCGTCGATCTCCACGTCCATGGAGGAGGCGGCGCCGACTTCATGGACGCCACCCCCGGCGCCGTGCGCCGCGTGATCGCCACCCACGCCCGGCACGGCACCACCACCCTCTTTCCGACGACCACCACCGGTTCCCCGGAGCGGATCGGCGCCATGATCGCCGCCTGCCGGGAGGTGCGCGAGTCGTGGACCCCGCTCCAGGGGGCGCGGATCGCGGGGGTCCACGTCTACGGTCCCTACTTCGCCGCCGACAAGGTGGGATGCCATCCCCCGTCCGGCCGGCGCGATCCGAGCCCTGCCGAATACCGCGACTGGTTCCGGGACGGCATCGTGCGGATCGCCACCTGCGCCGCCGAGCTGACCGGCGCCATCCCCTTTTACCGCGTCGCCGCCCGCCACGGCTGCCTCGTCACCTGCGGCCACTCCAACGCCACCTGGCGGGAGATGGAGGAGGCGTTCGCCGCCGGCGTCCGCCACGTCGACCACTTCTGGTGTGCGATGAGCTCGGTCGCGTCGCTGCGGGCACGCCACGGCACGCCGATGCAGGCCGGGATGGAGCAATTCGTGCTCGCCACGCCCGGGATGAGCACCGAGGTGATCGCCGACGGCGCCCATCTCGCCCGCGAGCTGCTCGCCTTCGCCCTGACGATGCTCGGCCCCCGCCGCCTCTGCCTCGTCACCGACTCCAGCCGCGCTCTCGACATGCCGCCGGGCCGCTACCGCTTCGGCCACGAGGCCGACGGCTCCTGGTTCGAGAGCGACGGCTTCGTCGGTCGCTCCGGCGGGGCGCTTGCCAGTTCGGTGGTCGGCATGGACCACTGCGTGCGGACCATGGTCGCGGCCACCGGCGCCGACCTGCCCACGATCGTGCGTCTCGCGACCCTCACGCCGGCCGAGCGCGCCGGGATCGGCACCGAGACGGGCAGCCTGGAAACCGGCAAGCAAGCCGATCTACTCGTGCTCTCGCGCCGGCTCGCCGTCCGGCGGACGATCATCGGCGGCGTCGAGCACCCGGTCTGACCGTCCGGACACGGCCAACGCTATCATCGCGTCCTCACGGGGGAACCACTGCATGCGTTTGGCGGACAAGGTCGTGATCGTCACCGGCAGCGCCACCGGCATCGGGCGGGGAATCGCCCTCGGGGCCGCGGCGGAGGGGGCCCGCGTGGTGGTCCACGGCCTCGAGCCCGACCTCGTCGCCGAGGTGGTGGCGGAGATCGGCCCGTCATCCGGTGGCACGGCGCGTGCCGTCGGCCACGTCGGCGAGCTCGCCGCCGGCGACTGCCCGCAGGCACTGGTCTCCCTCGCCGTCGCCCGTTTCGGCCGCCTCGACTGCCTGGTCAACAACGCCGCCGCCGTCGTCACCGGCGACATCCATTCGACCGACGCCGAGCTCTTCGAGCGCGTCATGCGGGTCAACGCGCTCGTGCCGCTGCTCCTCATCCAGGCCGCCCTGCCCCATCTCCGTGCCACCCGGGGCAACGTCCTCAACATCGGCAGCGTCAATGCCTGGTGCGGCGAATCGAACCTCCTCCCCTACGCGATGTCGAAGGGAGCGCTGATGACACTCACCCGCAACCTCGGCGACGTCCTCTTCCGCGAGGAGGGGGTGCGGGTCAATCAGATCAACCCCGGCTGGGTGCTCACGGAAAACGAGTCACGCCGCAAGCAGAGCCAGGGCTTCGAGACCGACTGGCCGGCGCGCCTGCCCCGGGAGTTCGCCCCGTCGGGAAGGCTGTTCACCCCGGCCGAGATCGCCGCGGTGGCGATCACCTTCCTCGCCGACGAGTCGGGGCCTGTCAGCGCGCAGGTCTGCGACCTCGAGCAATACCCGTTCATCGGGCGCAATCCGCTCAAATCGATCTCCCCCCGGACCCCCACGCCATGACCGCGCCCCACCTGCCCGGTGCCTCCACGGCCCCCCCGCGCCTCGCCGCCTTCCCCAAGGCCTACATGCAGGCCCTCTGCCGCGACGGCAGCATGCGGCTCGCGGAGTGGATCGATCTCGCCGCCACGCTCGATGTCGACGGTGTCGAGTGGTATGCCGGTTTTCTCGAGATGGCCGACGAGGCGCGGTGGCCGGGGTTCCGCGCGGCGGTCGAGGCGCACGGCATGACGATCCCGATGTTCTGCTGCTCCCCCGACTTCACCCACCCCGACCCGGTGTTCCGCCGTCGGCAGATCGATCAGCAACTCCGCTGGATCGACACGGCCCACGCGCTCGGCGCCGGGTTCTGCCGCGTCCTCTCCGGGCAGCGCCGACCGGAGCTCTCCGAGGAGCAGGGGCTCGACCTTGCGGCGGAGTGCATCCGCGCCTGCCTCCCCCACGCCCGCAGCCGCGGCGTGACGCTGATCCTCGAGAACCACTACAAGGACGATTTCTGGGACTATCCCGAATTCGCCCAGCAGCTCGGGGCGTTCTGCGGCCTCGTCGATCGGCTCCCCGACGAGGGTTTCGGCGTGAACTACGACCCGTCCAACGCCATCCTCGCCGGTGACGATCCCCTCGAACTGCTCCGCCGCGTCTCACACCGGGTGGTGACGATGCACGCCAGCGACCGGTTCCTCGCCGAGGGCACGCTCGACGACCTGCGCCGCGAGGAGGGTGGCAGCCAGGGCTACGCCCGCCGCCTCCGCCACGGCGAGGTCGGCAAGGGGCTCAACGACTACGACGCGATCTTCACCGAGCTTCGGGCGCGCGGCTTCTCGGGCTGGATCAGTATCGAGGACGGTGTCGACGGCTTCGAGCAACTGGCGCGGAGCGTGGCCTTCCTGCGCCGCAAGATGGCGGAGTATTGGCCCGTGCAGAGCCGATGATCCGGCCCGTCAGCAGCCTGTGGCCACAGTCCATCCCGGGCCTCTGGCCGGTCGAAACGCCGCGCGTGTCGCCGGCGCCGCGCTCCCGGCACCCCGTCCATGAGGTGCAGCGCGCTGTTTGGCCGCAGCCTGTCAGCCGACGAGCCGCGGATGGGGCAGACCCTCGTTGAGCGTCGGGCGCTCCGGGCGCCCCTGCGCCATCCAGACGAGGCGCCGGTGGTCGATGCCGAGGATTCCCAGGATCGTGGCGTGGAGGTCGTGGACGTGCATCCGGTCCGCGATGGCATGGAGGCCGAGATCGTCGGTGGCGCCGATCGTGATCCCCCCGGGCACGCCCCCCCCGGCCATCCACATCGTGAAACCCGACGGGTTGTGGTCGCGCCCGTTGCCCTTCTCGCTCATCGGCGTGCGCCCGAACTCACCCCCCCAGATGACGAGCGTCGAGTCGAGCAGGCCGCGCTGCCGGAGATCGGTGAGCAGGCCGGCGATCGGCCGGTCCACCTTGCGGCAGAGATCGCCGTGGTTCTTTTCGATCCCCGAGTGGGCATCCCACTTGCTGCCCGCGCCGTGGTAGAGCTGGACGAAACGGACGCCGCGCTCCACCAGCCGCCGCGCGAGCAGGCAGGTGCGGCCGAACGGGGCGCTGACATCGTCGTCGAGCCCGTAGAGGCGCAGCGTGCCGGCGGTCTCGGCCGTGAGGTCGACCGCCGCCGGCGCGGCCGCCTGCATCCGGTGGGCGAGTTCGTAGTTGCGGATCCGCGCCTCGAGTTCCGTCTGGTCGGGGAGCGCCGCCGCGGCACGGGCATTGGCGCGGGCGAGCAGGTCGAGCTTCGCCTCCTGCCGGGCAGGGAACAGGCCACGCGGGGCGGTGAGATTCGGGATCGGCGGTGCGCCCCCGACCCGCGTGCCCTGGTAGACCGCGGGCATGAACCCGGCACCCCAGTTGCGCGGTCCGTTGACCACCTGGCCGTCGGTGTCCTGCATGACGACGAAGGCGGGTAGGTCGGCGTTCTCCGTGCCGAGGCCGTACACGCTCCAGGCCCCGAGGCTCGGCCGGCCGCCGAGGACCGCGCCGGTGTTCATCTGGCAGACACCGCCGGAATGGTTGATACCGTCGGCCACGCAGGAGCGGATGATCGCCAATTCGTCGACATGCTCGGCGACATGCGGCATCCAGTCACTGACCCACGCACCGCACTGGCCATGGCGTTTCCACACGCGCTTGTCGGCCAGCAGCGGCGACTGCGTCTCACCCATCGCCGTGATCGGCGGCTTGAAGCTCGCCGGGATGCGCTGTCCCGCGAGCGTGCGCAGCAGCGGCTTCGGATCGAAGAGATCGAGGTGACTCGGCCCCCCCTCCATGAACAGGAAGATCACGCTCCGCGCCCGCGGCGGATGGTGCGGGGCCCGGGCGGCGAGGGGATCGACGGCGGCCTCCGCCTCGAGGGCCGCAAGCGCCGTGGCCCCGAACCCACAGCCCGCGGTCCGGAGCCACTGGCGCCGGCCGAGCGCCGCGCCCCATGGCTGGGTACTGGCCGGGATGGCGGGATCATTCCACATAGAGGAAGTCGCTCGAGTTGAGGAGGACATGGCAGAGGTCGACGAGGGCCTCGTAGCGGGGCATGTCGGCCACCGGAGGGGCGGGAGCGCCGGGGCGGACGAGCGGCCGGCCACGCCCCGAAGCGTCGGCGAGGAACCCGGGGCGTTCCTCGAACGTCCACAGGCCGATCACCGTGTCGCTCGGCTCGGGGAGCAGGTGGCTCCGGCCCAGGGCTCCGTCCGACAGGCGCACGTCGTCGATGAGCCCGGCCCAGACGGCCCCCTTCACCCCTCCCTCTCCGCCGACGTCACGACCACCGATCGTGAAGGCCGACTTGCCCGTGAGCGGCCCGCGGGAGGCGATCGGCATCCGCCGCTCGATCGGGGCGGCGTCGTTGTCGGACAGATCGTGGACGACGAACAGCACCTCACCGGGGGCATCCGTGGCGAGCCGCACGCTCGCCGCCACCGCATAGGGGCGCTGCAACTCGAGGCGGATGTCGGGAACGAGCGTCTCCACCTCTCCGCTGCCGCCGGCCAGCTGGAGGACGAGCGACTGGGGTGTGAACCGGCTCGCCTTGCCGGTCACCCCCAAAGCCCAACCCGGCTGCTTCGCATTCCCGCTCCACCGGGCAGCGATCGTGCGCGGCGTGGCATCGGCGAACAGCGACTCGAGGAGCACCGCCGCCTCGACCGTGAAATCGCCGCCCAGCGTTCCGTCGCCCAGCGTTCCGTCGCCCAGCGTTCCGTCGCCC